>Ga0315338_1000212_pt1 | contig 203145 bp, 195 predicted proteins | sample ASW8metaG_FD_204518 | JGI IMG/M metagenome (GOLD analysis project Ga0315338, IMG submission 204518) | Ammonia-oxidizing marine archaeal communities from Monterey Bay, California, United States - ASW #8 | ecosystem: Environmental > Aquatic > Marine > Coastal | place: USA: California | collected...
CCACAAGGGGGACGTAACGTAGTCAGCGGGCGTGAAAACCCGGCCTTCGGTGGGCCAAACCGGCTCGCCGGCGGTGTTGCGATGCTTGCCCGATGCACCGCATCGCGCTTCTCATCGCGCCTTGCCGACAAACCGGTTTGGCGCCATCAAACGGTTCCGTATGAACATGAAACGCTCTAGCCGTCTGGTCCAAATAGCAAAGTCAGGCTGACATCCGCACCATCGCGTCCCGTCAGCATCTGTTGTTATGCCATTTCCATTTGTTCCGCCGGGCTGATGATGTGCCGGCACATTTGATTGCAATATAATGTCTATTGATACTGAACGCGGATTGCTCGCGCGCTATGCCGCGCGGGTTCTCGCCGATCCAAGCTTGCCGCTGCCGGCAGCCTTATCGATTGTTACCTGGTTTAAGGACCGGCTCGATCTGTACGACTTTGCGCCGCCGCCGGATGTGGCGCGAGCACTGTCGAAGTTTCGCAAGAAGGGCCGGCTGACGGCGAAATGTGAACGCACGTTTATCGACGCGCGATCGGACTATATTTGTCAGATCAGAAGGCTTGGCGAGAGCGCCACGAAACCGGACCAGCTCACCCGGAACATCGGATTTCTTCTGGATGCGTTTGACCTGCCAGCGCACGCTTTTGAACTTTTGTTTCTGTCTGCTGCCCATGAACGCTGGCACCGCATCGACACATTCGTCTATCGCCTCAAACACGCCGTCGGCGGTGTCGCCCATCCAATTGCACTGCTCACCCAAACCGACCGGACCAGCATCGAAAAATTCATCTCACCCAACAGCGAACTGGTACAAAAGGGTGCACTTAGGCTGGATGCGAATGCCGACGATTTGCTCGGCCGTTACGGCCGGATTCAACAATCGGACCGCATCGACCCGCATCTTGACGGAGCTTTCGAGACACTCGGCCAGTTTCGCGAAGCCGTGCTCGGCAGCCCTCTCAGCCCGGTTTTGTCATATCAAGACTTCACCCATGCCGCCGCCAAACGCGATTTGCTCACAAACATGCTTTCCGGTTCGGCCCTCCAACGGATCCCCGGCATCAACATTCTTCTTTATGGTGCACCTGGAACCGGCAAGACCGAACTCGCCAAAACCGCCGCACGCTCAGCAAAGGTCGCGTTATATGCGGCGGGAGAAAACATCGTTAGTGGTCGCGAACCGACCCGGCAGAGACGGTTGAACGACCTGTTCTTCACCGAGCAGTTACTTGACGGTTCGGGGCCTTCGGCAATTCTGTTTGACGAACTCGAAGACGTCGCTCTGGATCTGCTGGATCGCGGAGGCTCCAAACTTCACCTCAATCGCATCCTTGAACGCAATCGCGTTCCAGTGGTTTGGACATCCAACAACATTCACAACATCGACAAGGCAATTATCCGGCGGATGACCCTGACATTGGAGATAAGCAGTCCCCCGCACCGGCAGCGCTCACAGATCTGGCGCCAGGTTGCCGATCGCCTCGACGTCAAGCTCAGCGACCGGGACTGCGACAAACTTGGCCGTAAAGTTTCCGGTGAACCATCGGTCATCTACAACGCCACCTTAGCCGCCAAGCTGGCAGGCGGCGGTAGCAAGACTGCGGAACGGGCCGCAGCAGACCAATTATGGGCACTCGGCACTCCAAACCCGCCAATGGCCCACGGCATGGTCCCCTTCGACCCGCAACTCGCACCTGCAAACATGGATCTCAATCAGCTAACCCAAACGCTCAGGGCTGCACCGGCTTGCCACATTTCCCTGTGCCTGTCCGGCCCGCCTGGAACCGGCAAGACCGCCTACGCCCACCATATCGCTGAACAGCTTGGACTTGAGTTCATGAAAAAGCGGGCATCCGACCTGCTCGACAAATGGGTCGGAAGTACCGAGCAACGAATTGCCGAGGCCTTTAATCAGGCTGCGGAACAAGGTGCGTTCCTGTTTTTCGACGAAGCCGATTCACTCCTGAGTGATCGGCAACATGCGCGGCAAAGATGGGAAATAAGCCAGGTCAATGAAATGCTGACCTGGATGGAAGATCACCCACTGCCGTTTTGCTGCGCAACCAATCTGCTCGACCGACTGGACCCGGCCGCCATGCGGCGTTTCACCTTCCATATCAGGTTCCATCACCTGCAGCCCGCCGGCATCAAACGGGCCTGGAAAGTGTTTTTTAAACGGCGCGCGCCGCAAGCAGTTACCGAACTGCCCAATCTCACACCCGGCGACTTTGCCCAGACGAAACGCCGCGCAGAGGTGCTGGGTGTGACCAATGACGATCTCGCACTGGTCGGCATTCTGACGGAATGCAGCGCCGGCAAACCCGGTGCTGTTCAGAAGATTGGTTTCGTCAGATCGTAGGCTGGAGCTGTTATGAATCCAGCAATGGCGGCCGTTTGAGGACTTGCATCATGGCCCGGATTGCCCGCTCCACAGCGGCCACATCGCCATAGCCCAGATGCACCGCAGCCAGACCCCGGGTCATGACCTGGAAAAAACTCGCAAGTGCTGAGACGTCCGTGTTAGCCGGCAGCTGACCGTCGGCAACCGCCCGTTCGCAACGCGCCCGCATGGCGTTTTCAATGGTCTCGAATTGCTGCCTGATCCGCTCGCCCAGGGATTTATGCCGGCAGCCGATTTCAAAGGCGGCAAAAGTCGACATGCAGCCTCCAGGCGCATCGCTGCATTGAAACCGCGATACCAACTCGTCGAGGAACCCGGCAATCGCTGTCCCAATATCGGCATCGTTCAACCGCTCGCATAACCGCGTACCAAAGATCTCCGCATATCGTTCAAGACAATGCTGATAAAGCGCTTCCTTGTCGCCATAGGCGTTGTAAAGGCTGCTCTTGTTGAGGCCGGTCGCCGCCATCAGGTGCGTATAAGACGTCCCCTCAAAGCCCTTCTCCCAGAACACCCGCATTGCTGCGTCAAGTGCCTGGTCGATATCAAATTGTTTTGCGCCTGCCATGGCACCTCCTTCCCGGGAAACATTATGCCAGACAGCATGCACAAGCAGTCAAAAAATCGTGACCTCGGTAATCCGGTCTCCGCAACGGGCAGGTTCTAAACGTCGAACGTCACAGCATCCGTATTGCCGCCGCATACCAGAACGCCAAGACGTTCACCCGATGCGGGCTTGTAGGCGCCGGATATGACCGCAGCCAATGCCGCTGCCCCGCCTGGTTCCGCAATGATCCGCAGCTTCGACCACAGCGCCTGTTGGGCAGCCTGGATATCGCTGTCGCCGACCAGCACCACCTTATCGATATGGGCCTGGGCGATCGGAAACATCATCTTGCCCACGGATCGTGCACCGAGACTGTCGGCAGCAATGCCCTCAACCTCGACATCGACCGGCGCACCGGCGTCCAGTGCTGCATGGAGTGCGCGCGAGGTTTCCGGTTCAACACCCACCACCTTGACCCGGCCGCCGAACCAGGCCGCAATACCGCCGATAAATCCGCCGCCACCGACCGACACCAGCACGGTGTCCAGATCCCCAACCTGGGCTTCGAACTCAAGCCCAGTGGTGCCCTGGCCAAGCAGCGTTTCGTGCTGATCATAGGCGTGAACGGAAAGCGCACCGGTTTTAGCGATCCAGTCCTCGGCTGCACCCAGTGCATCCGCATAGCGTGCGCCGGTCACCACCACATCGGCGCCATAGTCCCTGATCCGTTCAACCTTGGCTTTGGGCGACACGGTCGGCACGAAGATCTTTGCCGGTACGCCGAGCCGCATGGCCGCGAAAGCGACCGCCGCGCCATGATTTCCGCCCGATGCGGCAACCACGCCGGCCTTGGGCACATCGCGGGTCAAAAGGTTCATGAACGCCCCCCGCGCCTTGAACGAACCTGAGTGCTGCAGCAGTTCAAGCTTCAGTGCCAATGGGTCATGGGCGCCAAACTCCACACCATCCACATCGATCACCGGGGTTTGGCGAATATGTGGTGCGATCCGCTGGTAGGCATTTTCGATCTGTTGTCTTTCAATCATGGCCCGTGTCCTACTCCGAAATCCCGCCGCGGTCTTGCAAAACTTCAGGCATTGTTGATCAGGCGCCGGCTCGAACAACGTCTTTCGGCGTGACCTCATCGAGGCCGGACAGGCCCGCGATCAGGTTCAGCTCATCACGGCCAATGCTTTCGTCAAGCACCTGTTCGCATATCGCGGTGGCAAGGCCGACCGCAGCGCGCGGTGTATCCCCGGCAAGTTTACGGGCGAGCACCAGCGAAGCCATCAGGTCGCCAATGCCGTGCTGTGCCGTCCCGCGCACCGGGACGGTCGCCTTGACGGCGTCTCCAGGGTCCGTCCACACCGTAGCAAGCATCGCATTTTCATCAGGGATTGATGTCGCCACCACGTCTGTGACTTTTAGCCGGCGTGACGCCGTCACCGCCTGTGTTGCATTGCCCACCTTAGCACCGGTCAGCCAGGCAAGCTCGAACCGGTTCGGTGTTGCCAGATCGGCCAGGGGCATGAGCAGGTCGCGCACGGCCTTAGCGATTACTGCATCTACATATAGGCCGCCCGGATCGTCTCCCAGCACCGGGTCGCAGCAATAGATCAGGTTTGGGTTGGCGTCTTTCAGATCGCGAATGAGGTTCGCCGCCACCTGACATTGCGCAGCTGAACGGAAATATCCGGTCAGAACCGCGTCGCAGTCTGACAGCCAGCCCTGTCGCTCAAGCTGGCCGATCATTGCCTCAAGATCCGTCGGGTCGATAGCCGCCCCGGCAGCGGAACCATGGCCAGGATGATTTGACAGGACGACAGTCGGCAGTGGCCACACCTCGTGACCAAAGGCGCGCAGCCCGTGCAGTATTGCAGAATTGCCCACATGGCCGCGCACCACCTGGGAGGAAATGGACAGGATCACCGACATGGGCCGCACTGTGCCGTAACCGCAGCGGTTTTCCAAGCATCACAGATACGCTGTGGTTCGCCTAAAGCACACTGGCATATTGCGGCGCAATAGATTATGTTGCGACCGCTAAGTTCGGGGATGGAACGGGATCCAGATTTCATGACAATCAGGCCACGCCGCAGCGTGCTCTACATGCCGGGCTCCAACGCCCGCGCCCTGGAAAAAGCCAGATCCCTGCCGGCTGACTGCCTGATCCTGGATCTGGAAGACGCCGTTGCGCCCGACGCCAAACAGCTGGCCCGCGAACAGATTGCCGCAGCGCTTGGCCAGGGCGGATATGGCCGCCGCGAGGTGATCGTACGAATCAACGGTTTCGACACCGAATGGGGTGATGAAGACCTGGCGGCCATTGCTGGGCTCGGCGCCCACGCCATTCTGGTTCCCAAGGTCGAAACATCAGAAGATATCGTGGTGGCGTCCGCCAAACTCGATGCTACCGGTGCTCCGACCACGCTTGCATTATGGGTAATGATGGAAACTCCGCTCGGTGTTCTCAATGTTCAATCCATCGCTGCGGCCGCACCTCACACCCGGCTTACGGCATTTGTCATGGGCACCAATGATCTGGCCAAGGAAATCCGCGGCCGGCTGAAGCCCGGGCGGGAACCCTATCTCGGCATGCTCGGGAACTGCGTACTCGCGGCGCGGGCCTATGGATTGACCATTCTCGACGGGGTCTACAACGATTTCGCCGACCAGGCCGGCTTCGCGGAAGAGTGTTCCGCGGGCCGCAATTTCGGCTTCGACGGCAAGACACTGATCCACCCGAGCCAGATCGCGCCATGCAACGAAAAATTCGGGCCCGACGAGCAGGAACTGACCCAGGCGCGCGCCATTGTTGCAGCATTCGATCTTGAGGAGAACAAAGGCAAAGGAGTAATTACGGTGGACGGCCGTATGGTCGAACTCCTCCATGCCGAAATTGCCCGTCACACCGTCGAGGTCGCCGCAGCGATCGAGGAAATGGCTAGCGGAGCCGGACAATGAGCAAGGCCCGGACCGGAAACTATTTCGAGGATTTCTTCGTCGGTCAGGTGATCGAGCACGCAACCCCGCGTACGGTGACAACCGGCGACAGCGCGCTCTATACCGCTCTGTATGGCAGCCGTTTTGCGGTTCAGTCATCCGATGCCTTTGCTCAGGCGCTTGGCTATACCCAGGCCCCAATCGACGATTTTCTTGTCTTCCACATCGTGTTCGGCAAAACCGTGCCGGACATTTCCCTAAATGCGATCGCTAATCTGGGCTATGCGGAATGCCGGTTCATACGCACGGTCTATGCCGGCGATACTCTGTCCGCCCGCTCCGAGATCATCGGCGTCAAAGAGAATTCAAACGGCAAGACCGGGGTCGTCTATCTACGCTCTACCGGCATCAACCAGGACGGCGCCACGGTGCTCGACTATGTCCGCTGGGTCATGGTGCGCAAGCGCGACGCCGCATCACCGGCACCCGAACCGATCGTACCGGAGCTTGCCGCCGTCGTTGCAACCGACGACCTGGGCAGCGGCGTTCCGCCCTTGCGCGGCCATGGCTATGATACTGAACTTGCCGGCAGCCCATACCGCTGGTCCGACTATTCCGCCGGCGAACGGATCGATCATGTCGATGGCATGACGGTTGAGGAGGCCGAGCATATGCTCGCCACCCGGCTCTATCAGAACACCGCCAAGGTGCATTTCAATCAGTTCACCGAAGGCCAGGGCCAGTTCGGCCGCCGGCTGATCTATGGCGGCCACGTCATTTCGCTCGCCCGTGCCCTGTCGTTCAACGGTCTGGGCAATGCCTTCCATGTCAGCGCCATTAACGGCGGGCGCCATGTGGCGCCGCTGTTTGCCGGAGACACGGTGTTCGCCTGGACCGAGATTGCCGAAGTCGCACCGGTCCCCGGGCGCTCCGATATCGGCGCACTGAGGCTCACCACCTATGCCACCAAAGACCTGCCCTGTGCAGCGTTTCCAGGCCCCGGCAACGACGGCTTTGCAGACCGGGTTATTCTCGAACTCGACTACTGGGTGGTGATCCCAACGTGAATTTTGGCGCCATAAACTGTGACCGGATTATCGTTTCCTTGAGCGTTTGCCATTACCTATCGAAGCAGCTAAATATGAGCACTCCTTTGCCTCTTGTCGGGGAAGATACGCAAGGACACATCTATGGCCGATTCTAAATCACAGACCCAGCGGCCCCTTTCACCACACCTGCAGATTTACCGTCCGATGCTGACGATGACCATGTCGATCGTGCATCGCATGACCGGTGCGGCGCTGTATTTCGGCACGCTGTTGTTGATCTGGTGGCTGGTCGCGCTGGCGACCGGGCCGAGCTATTTCGCCTTTGTACAGGACATTGCCGGCAGCTTCATCGGACGCCTGGTGTTGTTCGGCTACACCTGGGCGCTGGTGCATCACGCCATCGGCGGCATCCGCCATCTGATTTGGGACACTGGACGCGGCTTTGATCTGGATGTCGTCGAATGGTTCGCCCGTCTTAACCTGGTCGGCTCGATCGCAATTACGATTGTGATTTGGGTCATCGGCTACGGCGTAATGTGAGGGAAGTCATGAGCTTGCGCACACCACTCAGCAGGGTCCGGGGACTGGGATCGGCAAAATCCGGCGCCGAACATTTCTGGCGCCAGCGTCTTACCGCAGTTGCCAATGTTCCTTTGATGATCCTGTTCGTGATCATTGTCGTGGCCAATGTCGGCGGCGATCACAGCTCAGTCTCGGCTGTGGTCGGCTCGCCCTTGATCGCGATTTTGTTTCTGCTGATGATCTGCAGCGCGGTTTACCACATGTATCTCGGCATGCAGACGATCATCGAGGATTACGTCCACTCTGAAGCGTTCAAGATTGCAGCAATCCTGGGCAACACGTTTTTCTCGGTGGTCATCGGCCTTGCAGGGGTCTTTGCGATACTGAAACTGAGCTTTGGGAGCTAATCGCGCAATGGCCAGCAACGGAACCAGTGCACCATCTCAGTTCGCCATCGGCGGCCGGGCCTATGAATATACCGACCACACCTTCGATGTGGTGGTGGTCGGCGCCGGCGGTGCGGGACTTCGCGCAGCACTTGGCTGCAGCCAGGCCGGATTGAAGACCGCCTGCATCACCAAGGTGTTTCCGACCCGCAGCCACACGGTTGCAGCGCAAGGCGGTATTGCTGCATCACTCGGCAATATGGGCGACGACGACTGGCGCTGGCACATGTACGACACGGTCAAGGGCACCGACTGGCTCGGCGACCAGGACGCGATCGAATATCTCTGCCGGGAAGCGCCCGCAGCGGTTTATGAACTGGAACATTGGGGCGTACCGTTCAGCCGCACCGAGCAAGGCCAGATCTATCAGCGCGCCTTTGGCGGCATGACCACCAAATTCGGCGAAGGCGGCCCGGCGCAACGCACATGCGCTGCCGCCGACCGCACCGGCCACGCAATTTTACATACACTTTACGGCCAGTCGCTGAAGAACTCAGCGGAGTTTTTCATCGAGTATTTCGCTATTGATCTGATCATGGAGGACGGCGCCTGCCGTGGCGTCGTTGCCCTGTGCCTGGATGACGGTACCCTGCACCGGTTCCGCGCCCACAAGGTGGTGCTGGCGACCGGCGGCTATGGCCGCGCCTATTTCTCCTGCACTTCCGCGCATAGCTGCACCGGCGACGGCAATGCCATGGTGCTGCGCGCCGGCCTGCCGCTTCAGGACATGGAATTCGTACAGTTCCACCCGACCGGCATTTACGGCGCCGGCATGCTGATCACCGAAGGCGCGCGGGGCGAAGGCGGTTATCTGGTCAACTCAGAGGGCGACCGGTTTATGGAGCGCTATGCGCCGTCAGCCAAGGATCTGGCGTCCCGCGACGTTGTCTCCCGCTCCATGACCATGGAGATCCGCGATGGCCGCGGGGTTGGACCGAAGAAAGACCATATCTACCTCCACCTGGATCATCTGGACTCGGACCTCCTGGCGGAACGACTGCCGGGTATTTCCGAGTCCGCCCAGGTGTTCTCGGGCGTTGACGTGACCCGTGACCCGATCCCGGTCCTGCCGACGGTCCATTACAATATGGGCGGCGTTCCAACCAACTATATGGGCGAGGCGGTTACACCGCGAAACGGCGATCCCGATGCCACGATACGCGGGCTGATCGCGGCCGGTGAGTGCGCTTCCGCCTCGGTTCACGGCGCAAATCGCCTGGGCTCCAATTCACTCACCGACCTTGTGGTGTTCGGCCGTGCCGCCGGCATCAAATGTGCTGAAACCATCGAACCGGGCCAGTCCCACGCCGAATTGCCGGCTGACGCCGGGGAGCGCGCGCTGGAACGGCTCGACCATTATCGCTACTCCGAAGGCGGCACATCGACTGCTGAAATGCGCGGGATCATGCAGAAGATCATGCAGAACAACTGCGCGGTTTTCCGCACCGGCGAGGTGCTCGAAGAAGGCAGCACCAGGATCAAGGAAGTGTGGGACGGCATCACTGATATCAAAGTGACGGACCGTTCTTTGGTGTGGAATTCAGATCTGATTGAAACCCTGGAGTTCGACAATCTCATTGTCCAGGCAGTGGTGACCATGGAAGGCGCGGTTGCCCGCCAGGAAAGCCGTGGCGCTCATGCCCGCGAGGACTTCCCCAAACGCGACGATCAGGACTGGTGGAAACACACCCTTGCCTGGATCGATGACGAGAAACGCACCGTGCGGCTCGATTACCGGCCGGTCCATACCCAACCGCTGACCAACGATATCCAAACCATTCCGCCCAAGGAGCGGGTCTATTGACCGCTTCTTGATCGGCGCGAACACGCATGCTGACTTTCCGGAGACACTGACACCATGGTCGAACTGGCACTTCCGAAAAATTCCAAGGTGGGCAAGGGTAAGACCTGGCACAAACCCGAGGGCGTCAAGAATCTGCGTGAGTTCCACGTCTATCGATGGAATCCGGATGACGGCAAAACCCCGCAAACCGATACCTATTACATCGATCAGGACGATTGCGGCCCGATGGTGCTCGATGCCCTGATCAAGATCAAGAACGAGATCGACCCGACGCTGACCTTTCGCCGCTCCTGCCGCGAGGGCATTTGCGGGTCATGCTCAATGAATGTCGACGGCACAAATACACTGGCCTGCACCAAGGGCACCGCGGAAGTGAAGGGTCCGGTCAAGATCTACCCGCTGCCCCATATGCCGGTGGTCAAGGACCTTATTCCCGACCTGACCAACTTCTACGCCCAGCACGCCTCGGTCGAGCCCTGGCTCCAGACCAAAACACCGGAACCGCAATCGGAATGGCTCCAGAGCCATGAAGACCGCGAACAGCTGGACGGGCTCTATGAGTGCATCCTGTGCGCCTGCTGTTCCACCTCCTGCCCGAGCTACTGGTGGAATTCAGACCGCTATCTGGGCCCGGCGGTCCTGCTGCAGTCCTACCGCTGGCTGGTCGATTCCCGCGACGAGGCGACCGGTGAACGCCTCGACAATCTGGAAGATCCATTCCGGCTCTATCGCTGCCACACCATCATGAACTGCGCCAAGGCCTGTCCCAAGGGACTGAACCCGGCCAAGGCGATCGCCAACATCAAGAAAATGATGATCGAGCGGCAATTGTAGACCAGCACCAGGATTTGCTTTGGTATAGTTCGGGCGGTCCCGCCTGAGCGCGGGCTCTTCCAACTGCCAACTCATGAGGCCGTGCCGTGTCACAACCGCCTGACGGTCAAGCGCAAGAAACATCGCAATCCTTCAAACTGCCAGCCCTTGATGAGAATTTTCTTCTGGGCGATTCCATGCGCGGCGTCCGCTTCCTGCTGGAATATGCCAAGGCGGACGAAATCCTGAGAGACTGGAACATTCTGTCCACCATTGTCGTGTTCGGCAGCGCCCGCATGCACCCCGATGACAAGGGTCCTAAGGGCCGCTGGTACCAGATGGCGCGCGATTTCGGCCAACTGGTTTCACTGCATGGTGGTGCATTGGAGGGGGATCACCGTGCCCGGCATAATGTCATTGCCACCGGAGGCGGCCCGGGCATCATGGAGGCGGCCAATCGCGGCGCCAGGGATGCCGGTGCGCCAAGCATCGGGTTCAACATCACCCTGCCCCATGAGCAGGCACCCAATCCCTACACGACGCCGGAACTGACATTCAAGTTCCATTATTTCGCCATGCGCAAGATGCATCTGGCGATGCGCGCCAGTGCACTGGTGATCTTTCCCGGTGGCTTTGGCACCCTGGATGAAATGTTCGAGATCCTGACATTGCGCCAGACCGGCAAGATGCCGGATATCCCGATCATGGTGGTCGACAAGGCCTATTGGACATCGGTCATCTCGTTCGACGCCCTGGCCGAACATGGCACCATTGATCGCAAGGACCTTGACCTGTTCACATTCGCCGACAGTGCTGAAGACGCCTGGAGCCAGCTCAAAACCGCCGGCATCGGGTCGGATGTCTATAACCGGGACCCGCAGACTTGACCATGACGCTTACGTAAACGTCACTTCCAGTCAGAAGAAAACCCTACCTGTGAAATGAACCAACGTCATTGATACACCGCGATCGGCTCTCCAATATTTTCAAAATCCGGCTCAACGCCAAGCCCCGGTTCATCTGACGCAATCAGACAGCCGTTTTCCGTGCGCGGGCCGGGTTTGCCCGTGGAGCCGATATTGTAGTTGTGCAGGTCCGTCGAACTCATCATTAATTCCGCCGGTGTCGACGCCGCCAGATGCGCCACGGCGGCCGTGGTGATCTCACCGCCCCAGCTGTCTTCGCAGAACACCGGAATGCCGTGTTCGGCCAGATAGTCGCGCATGCGCCGTGATTTCGACAGTCCACCCTGCTTGGAGACCTTCAGGCACACCACCTCCGCGCTCCGGTCGGCAACGATCCGTTCCGCCATTCTGAGATCCGTCACACATTCATCCAGCTTCATCGGCAGGTTGGTCCGCGCCCGCACCTGAAGGCACTCTTCGTAGCTCAGGCACGGCTGTTCCAGATAAAAGTCCAGATGCTGGGTCGCCCGGGCGACCCGAATGGCATGATCGACCCGCCAGCCGGTATTGGCGTCTACAAAGGCGGTTTCGCCCGGCTTGAGTGCGGGTACGGTCGCCAGAATACGGTCGATGTCGGCAACCCAGTCCGCCCCCACCTTGACCTGAAACTGCCGGTAGCCGGCAGCCCTGTGCTGCTCCATTTCCGCAACCATCTGGTCCGGCGGTTTTTGCGGGGCGACCCGGTACATGGGTGCTGCCTCCGTCAGCTTGCCGCCAAGCAGCATCCACACCGGCTGGCCGACCGCCTTGCCCAGGATATCCCAGCATGCGGCGTCAAACGGCGCCTTGGCATAGCCGTGCTGTTTGAGCGCCAGATCCATGATCCGTTCGATTTTTCCGACCTGGCGCGGGTCTTCGCCAAGCACTGCCTTCGACAGCAATTCAGCAGCCCCCCGAATACCGCCGGAATGGGCGATCATGTAGTTCTCACCGCACGGCGTGAACTCACCACAGCCGGAAATTCCAGCATCCGTGTCGATGACAATCACCGTGGCGTCGGCAACCGAAATCTCATTTCCCGGACCCCAGCAATAGGTCCCGCCGACATAGGGCAAACGCTTTGCATAGACCGATACACGGGTGATCTTCATGTCATTCAGCTTTCATTCGCGGCCGCCGCAGGTCATGGATAGACCGCAACCGGATCGCCAAGCACTTCCATTACCGGGCTCGATCCCAGCCCCGGCACATCAGGCGCCGTTATGTGGCCGTCAATGGCCGCTGCCCCTTGCGCTGAGACAACGCTCACCATGGAAGCACAGTCCCATGCCGCAATGCGTGAGGCTTCCGGGGTCGACTGGGCGAGATGCGCCACCATAGTGTCCGACATGGCGCCACCGCCGGTGTCCATGATCAGGCACTTTATGCCTGTTGAAAGACAGAAATCCCGCATCTGCCGCGCCTTGGTAAGGCCGCCGACCCGGCTTACCTTGATGTTGACGATTTCAGCAGCGCCTTTGGCATTCGCCCGCACAAGATCGCTCATCTCCTTGATGCCTTCATCAAGCGATATCGCGTGAGATGTGGCGCGACTGACTTTGAGGTTTTCTTCGAAGGTTTCGCAGGGTTGTTCGAAGATCACTCCCAGGTCGCGCACCTGGTTCATCACCATGATCGCGTCCGCCGGCAGCCAGGAGCGGTTGAGATCGAAGAATATGATCTCGCCCGGCTTTTGGTGAGAATTGAGATGCCGGATGCGCGCAACATCGAGGTCAGGGTCCGATCCACCGATTTTGGCCGAGTGCACCCGGTAGCCTTGCTCGCGGAAATTCTCCACAAGCCTGAGCATCTCTTCCGGCGCGCCGGTCGATACGGACGATGCAATGGGCACCGGTCCGCCATGGCGTCCACCCAGCAAATCGCACAGCGGAAGGCCCGCAACCTGGCCCAGAATGTCCCAGCAGGCGATATCCACCGGCGCCTTGATATAGGGATGTCCCGGCAGGGCCACATCCATCATCAGGTTGATCTGTGCCGGCACCCGCGGATCAAGACCGATGAGCTGTGGGCCAAGCTCGCTAAGGCCGGCACGAATGCCGCGCCCGAACCCCGGCAGATAGGTAACACCCCAGGGGCATCCTTCACCCCATCCGGTGATGCCTGCGTCGGTCTCGATCGACACCATGGTGCTGTCGAGCTGTTCGAATTTCAGCCTGCCACCGGAAAGCCAGTAGGGCTTCTTCAACGGCAGGTCGACCTGATAGACCGATATGCGTGAGATTTTCATGACGGCTTACCGTTTCGGGGGGACGACGACAAAATTCCCCACATGCTGCTTCTGCAGGAAGGCTTCCTGGGCTTCGCGCAATTGTTCAAGCGGCCAGGTACCGGCAAGAAGCGGCTTGATTTCGCCGCGTTCGATGTAGCCCACCAGATCACCGAACATGCCCGGCGGCACGATGGTGGCGCCGGTATAAGTGTGATCGTTGAGATAAAAGGTGCGCAGGTCGAACTCGACAATTGGTCCAGCAATCGCGCCGGCACATGTGTAGCGTCCGCCACGGCACAGAACCCCGATCATTTGCGGCCACAACGCACCGCCGACCACGTCAGCCACCACATCGACCTGGGCACGGCCGGTTGCAGCATCGAGGGCATCGGCCAGATGTTCAGGTGCGCGGGGCAGAACATGGTCAGCACCGACGGCCTTTACCTGATCGGCCTTGGTGTCACCGCAAAGCGCGATGACCTGTGCGCCACGCCGCCTGGCAAGCTGGATCAGCGCGGAGCCGACACCGCCCGAGGCGCCGGGCACCAGAACCGTATCGCCCTCGCCAACTGCGCCGCGATGAAGCATGTTTTCCGCCGTGATGTAGGAGGTGGCGAATGTGGCCAGTTCCTGATCACTCAGATCGCACTCAACCGGAAACACATCACGTTCGCCGACCTTGGTGTATTGGGCATAGCCGCCATCCAGTTCCGAGCCGTAATAGCCGCACTTATCCATGTTCATGGGATCGTCCCAATCCCTGAGCCATGTGTCGATCAAAACCCGCTTGCCGATTAGGGACGTATCAGCCCGGTCACCGACAGCGACCACCCGGCCGCACACATCAGCACCCTGGATGCGCGGGAATGTCAGGCCTGCCCCCCATCCACCGGCCTCTTCATTGACTTCGTCGAAGCCGCGCACGCCACCTTCTGCATGGGTGCCTTCCCGCACAGTCTTGGAGTACCACCCCGTGCGGGTGTTGATGTCGGTGTTGTTCATGCCGCAGGCGGCCACCTCGATCAGCACCTCGCCGCCCAGCGGCTCCGGCACCGGCCAGTCTTGGTGATATTCGAGCTTGTCGAGACCGCCATGACCAGTCAGCACCATGGCCACCATGGTTTCCGGGATTTTCGTCATGCCGTCACTCCCTGCAGCACCCGCAGCGGGCGCATGAATGGTTTCTCAATAATCCCTTAAACTTCCCCGCCACCTGAAAACAGAACAAAAAATTCATGATGCGGATTTGCCAGAACCCACTTCTGCGATCAAAATCGATTGTCGGAAGGTGGATATCGATCCGCCAGGACAAAGGAGCATGTCAATGTCCAAGGACCATGGGGGCATTCTTGAGGATGTCTACACCGCAAAATCGGAGAGCGACCTGATCGCTGCCTATGATGTCTGGGCTGCGTCTTACGATTCAGACCTGGAGAGTTTCGGCTACAAGGTGCCATCGATCGTCTCCGGCTTCTTCGGCCGCCATGTCAGCCCGACAGACACGCCAATCCTCGATGCCGGCGCCGGCACGGGCATGATTTCCGAGGGCCTGACCTATCTCGGCTATCACGGCATAACCGCCATCGACCTGTCCGAAGGCATGCTTGCGGTCGCCCGCAAGAAGAGCATTTACGATCAGGCGATCAAGATGCGCCTTGGCGACCGTCTCGACTTTGGGGATGAGCATTTTGCAGCGACAGTCTGCGCCGGCACCCTCACCACCGGACATGTCAAGGCGGATGCCTTTGACGAGCTGGTTCGGGTCACCCGGCCACAAGGTCATGTGATCTTTTCAGTGCGCGTGGATTCGGACCGCGGTTCAGCCTACCTGGCGCGCCAGAACGAACTTGAAGCAGAAAACAAGTGGATCTTGAAAGACAAGACCCAGCCGCTCATCTCCATGCCCCTGGCCGAACCGGAGGTCCTGCACCAGGTATTCGTCTATCAGGTGGCGTGACCGAAACTCTGATCAATCCACTTCTGCATCCACCTCATCATCGCCCAGATCGATCCAGATGGTCTTGGTCTCGGTATATTGATCATGGGCCATCAGGGAGTTGTCGCGGCCGCCGAAGCCGGACATCTTGTAGCCGCCGAACGGTGTCGTGATATCGCCTTCGCCATAGCAGTTGACGGTAACCGTGCCTGCCTGGATGGCCCGGGAAACCCGGTGCGCCGTCTTCAGATGCGAGGTGAAGACCGACGCCTGCAATCCATAGCAGGTGTCATTTGCCGCCTCGACGGCAGCTTCGGTGTTGGCCACCGAAATGACCGACAGCACCGGCCCGAAGATCTCGTCGCGGGCAATGGTCATATCCGCCTTGACCCCATCGAAGATGGTCGGCTCGATGTAGTATCCACCGCCATTCTCGATCGCTGCGCCGCCGCGGGCAACTGACGCACCTTCCTTCTTGCCGGTCTCGATAAAGCCCATGACCTTGTCGAAATGCTCCAGGGTGACCATGGCGCCGAGCTTGTTTGCCGGATCGAGCGGATAGCCGGTGCGCCAGTCATTGGTCTTGGCGAGCACCCGCTCCAGGAGATCGTCCTTGATTTTTTCATGAACGATCAGCCGCGAATTGGAGGTGCAGTTCTGTCCCATGTTCCAGAACACAGCCTGCGCCACATGTTCGGCCACATGATCGAGGTTTTCCGCATCCTCTAACACCACACACGGGTTCTTGCCGCCACATTCGAGCACGATCCGTTTCAGGTTGCTGCGTGCTGAGTATTCCAGAAACCGGCGGCCGATCTCGGTCGATCCGGTAAAGGAAACCGCATTGATGTCGGGATGCATGCCGATCGCCTGACCGGCGGTCTCGCCAAGGCCCGGTACGACACTGAGCACGCCGGGCGGCACTCCCGCCTCGATCGCCAAATCAGCGACCCGCAGGGCCGACATGCTGGTCTGCTCGGCAGGCTTTACGATTACACTGTTGCCGGCGGCCAGCGCCGGCCCGATCTTCCAGGCCAGCATCATCAGCGGGAAGTTCCACGGCAGCACGCAGGCAACCACGCCCAGGGGCTCCTTGACGATCAGACCCAGCGCATCATCGCTTGACGGCGCGATCTGGTCATAGAGCTTGTCGGCGGCTTCTGCATGCCATTCCAGGCAGTGCATGGTTTCCGGCAGATCGACAGTCGAGCAATCAAGGATCGGCTTGCCGCTTTCAACACTTTCAAGAACCGCCAGTTCGTTGCGATGACGTTTCAAGAGCTTGACCAGGCGGATCATGGTCTTCTTGCGATCGCTTGGGTGCATTTTCGACCACACGCCACGCTCAAACGCCTCGCGCGCCTTGGCGACCGCCAGATCCACATCATCGGTGTCACAAGACGCGACCTGCGCGATCACCGAGCCGTTCGCCGGGTTGACCGTATCGAAGGTCTTGCCCGACTTGGCGGCCATGAACTTGCCGTTGATCAGCGCGTTGGTCGGGAACTCCAGCGCGCTGGCGATCGACTGGTATTCAGCCTTGGTCAACAAGCCGGACATGGGGAACCTCATCTGTGTGGGGTGAACTCTGGTCGTTCAGAATCTGGCGCATCGTGGTCTTTGCGGTGTTCAGAACCTCGCGCAATTCGCGCTTCAACTCTTTCTTCAAAGGCCTGAGCGGTTTGCGCACCGGACCTGCGGGCAGGCCATAAAATTCCGCTGAAAACTTGACGCTTTGCAGATATTTGCCGCCGCCTTCAAGCACCGAAGTAATCGGCAGCAAAGCCTGCATCATGCGGCGGGCTTTTACGAAATCATGATCGATGGTGCACATGTTGTGGAAAGCCACCACCTCTTCGGGGAAGAAGTTGCCCATGGGCGTAACCCAACTGGTTGCGCCCCAGACATAGAACTCGAGCGCCTGATCCTCGCAGCCACAGCTGAGCTGGATATGCTCATATTCACGGGCCAGAAGATGCACCCGGTTGATGTCGCCGCTGGCTTCCTTGATACACTGGAAGTTGGCGTTCTGCGCAACCCGTTCAAGAAACTCCTCGCCCATCATGACCCCGGTGCGGCCGGGGTAGTTATACAGCATGACCGGTAGCTTGCCGGCCCGGTCAACGGCCAGGCAGTGGCTCACCAGTTCGCGTTCCGTGGGCAGCGAGTAATAAGGTGCTGCAATCAGCACACCGTCAGCGCCTGCTTCGCGCGCCGCGGTCGCCAGATCAGCGGCATCCTCGGTGCGCGCATCATTGACACCGGCGATCATCGGCACCCGTCCGGCGATCACCTCTTTTGCATAGTGAAACTGCCGCACCCGCTCTTCATGGGTCATGGCGTAATATTCACCGGTCGTACCACCGACAATGATTGCATGAACGCCGCCGTCGATCATGAACTCGATCATCTTGGCATAACCCGGTTCATCGACCGAATGATCATCGTTGAATGGGGTCAGGATCGGCGGAATGATGCCTTCGAATTTCATTGTCATCTCCCTGTTGAGATCGAGAAACGCGGCACTCGGTGTGTTCGCATTGGCTATGCCCTGATGGGCGCGGGCAATCTTAACCCTGCGGAAACGAATTGTACCGGTATTTCCAATAATTGGTATTGTACACAAACTGTATACATACGCAAGTGAAAATCATGCGAAATTTGCGTTCCCATGATGTTTACGCCAGTAATGGTGTCCTGATCTGACCGGGGATGGATGAATTATGGCTTCTGATACCGTAGAAAAGCTCGTCGATGCCAAGGCCAACGGCCGTGGTCAGGGCGCCTTGCGGGTTTACCGCACATTGCGTGAGAACATCCTGCGCTTGGAAATAGCGCCCGGCGAAGTACTTGACGAAGTCCGTATCGGCCAGCAGTTCAACCTGTCCCGTTCACCGGTGCGCGAGGCCCTGATCCGTTTGGCCAGCGAGGGTCTTGTCACCACCCTGCCGAACAAATCGACAATGGTGACGCCGCTCAGGTTCGAGGAATATCCCGATTACATCGATGCCCTCGACCTCTTGCAGCGGGTGACCACGCGCCTGGCAGCCGAGCATCGCACGGAGCCGCAGCTGGCCGTCATCCGGTCCCATCAGGACGCTTTTGAAACCGCCGTCTCGCAAGGCGACGTATTGGCCATGATCGAAGCCAACCGGAACTTTCATGTCAGCATCGCGGAAGCCGCGGATAACCGCTATCTGACCGATCAGCTTGCCCGGTTACTGGATGAGGGCCGCCGCTTCCTGAGGCTCTATTTTCGCTCGTTTGACGACAGCCTCCCCTCTGAACTCAATGACGAGCATTATCAGATCATCGCGTCCATCGAAGCCCGTGATGCTGAGTGGGCAGAACGCATTGCACACGCCCACACCAACCAGGTGAGTGGCCGTTTCCTGGACTATATGGCCCGGCGGCGGACGGCCGATATTGCTGTGACCAAGCCGTAAACAACACAGTGTCCCGCTTCACATCAACCAGAAGCAGAATGTACGGCAACCGGTGCTCCCAGCACCTCCCGGTTCAGCTCGACACCCAGCCCCGGTGCATCGCCAGCACGCATCTTACCGTTCAACCGTTGCGGTGCGCCTGACGCATTGACCACCGTGACATAGGAATTGAAGTCGGTCGACGTGAAGCGGAACCGCTCCGGTGTCGAATGGGCCAGATGGGCGATCGCTGCGGTCACCACATCGCCGCCCCAGCTGTCCTCGATGGTCATGGCAAGGCCCAGAGTGACGGCAAGATCCCGGATCTGGCGCGCTTTGGTCAGCCCGCCGACTTTTGAAATCTTGAGGTTGATTGCGTCCATGGCGCCATCACCGAAAGCGCGCAGCAGCATGTGGATGCCGTCGATATTTTCATCAAGCACAAACGGCCGCGCGGTGCGCCGGCGAATGGTGAGACATTCCTCGTAGGTCTTGCAGGGTTGTTCGATATAGACGTCGAGGCCAGCCACCGCATCGACCACCCGTGCCGCTTCATGCATGAGCCAGCCGGTATTGGCATCCGCCACCAGCACCTCGCCATTATCCAGGATCTCACGGGAGGCATGAATGCGCGCAATATCGTCATCCGGATTGCCGCCCACTTTCAGCTGGAAACGGGTATAGCCTTCATCGCGATATCCAGCGATCTTGGCCGCCATCTTTTCCGGCGCCTCCTGGCTGATCGCCCGGTAAAGCACCACTTCGTCGCCATGACGTCCACCGAACAGGTCGCATATAGGCGCACCCGCCTTTTTGCCGGCAAGATCCCAGCATGCCATGTCGATTGCCGATTTAGCATAAGGGTGGCCGAGCAGGGCCTGGTCCATGGCCAGGTTGACGACCCCGGTCGCGGTCGGGTCAAGCCCCATCAGATGGGGCGCGAGTTCCGCAATGCCGACCCGGGCGCCAGGACCATAGGCCGGCAGATAGAACGGCCCAAGCGGACAGACTTCGCCAATGCCGGTCAGGCCGGCATCCGTCTCGATCTCGACAATGGTGCAGTCGAACACATCGACATATTTCCCTTCCGACCAGGAATAGCGTCCTTCTTTCAAAGGCAGGTCTACCTGATAGACCTTGATCGTTTCGATTTTCATTTCTGTCCTCCCGCACGCCCCTGCTTCCAGGTTCCCTTACCCGGCAATTTGGAAAAACGCCAGAAGATGTGTGTTACCGGAGAGATACGAAGGATCCGATGTGCTGACCTGAAATGCCAGCCACCGCACAACGGCTAGAGCACTTCATGTTATACGGTGACCCGTGCATCGAAGACCTTCGCGTCCACGACGTCATTCGTCACTCGGTCTGCAGGCTGGACATGTAATTGAGCAGGGCGCCGATCTGGTCCGGTTCGAACTGGAATTGCGGCATGGCTGGATGCCCGACCACGATACCTTCGGCAAACGCTTCGGCCAGGCTGTCGATCGGCCATTGTTTTCCCATGGTCCGAAACGGCGGGGCGTCCTCGAACGGACTGTCGCCGATAGACCCGATCGCATGGCATTTGGCGCACAGTTTCTGTGCCAGCGCACGGCCTTCCTCGACGCCTTCCTCCGGCGCCTCGTCGGCAAAGGCCGGTGCGCCCAGCAGCAACAAAACAGCAATGACCGGATAAACCAGTTTCATGATCGCTCCCACGCTCGGTTAGCTGACACAAGATGCCGCGGTTGCGGAGGAACTGCCTTGATTCACATCAATAGCCGGCCTGATCGCCGCGTTCCGGTTGGTGCGGATTTGTTCCTCCAGGCGACCTTGCGCTCTAACCCACCAGGCCGCGGAGCAGATAACCGATGAGATAGGCAACTCCGGCGGCGACCAGGCCAATCAACAGGGTTTCCAGCCCCGAACGCCACCACGGCGCCAGTGACCACCGGCTCTTGGCCGATCCGATACCGAAAAACACCAGCGCGGTGAGAACAATTGCCCATCCAAACCCCTGCGACACCGGCACAAGAAACGGCAGCAGCGGCACCGCCCCGCACACGAAGAACGCTGCAAAAGTGCTGAGCGCGGACTTCATGGGAGATCTGGAATTTGGCGACAGGCCGTATTCCTCTACCAGCATGGTCTTGATCCAGCGGTCTTCGTCCGCTGTGATCGCCGCCACCGCTTCTTCCAGACTATCTCCGGAAAGCCCCTTGGATGCCAGTATCTGGCGAACTTCCTCCCGCTCCCCCTCCGGCTCGTGATCGATGTGCTTTTTCTCGATCTCCATGATCCGTTTGACGTCATCGGCTTCCGCCTTGGTGCCGCTGTAGTTGCCGGCCGCCATGGAAAACCCGTCCGCCAGCAGATTGGCCAGCCCGAGCACGATGATGACACTGGATGAGAGGTTGGCACCTACCACACCGGCAACGATCGCAAATGTCGTTACCGCCCCGTCGATCCCGCCATAAATCCAGTCCCGCAGATAGCTGACCTTCGGATCTTTTGCCAAGCGGGCCGAAATGGCCTCAGCCGTGTGGTCGTGTTCAAGTTGTACCATCAGGATCTGTGCCTTTTGTGGGATGTGCTTCGGCAGGTGCGGATCGGCTATCGCATGATATGCGTAGCATAAACAATGACTGAAACGTCCACTGGGTTTGTCGGACCTTATGGTACGCCAAATTCAACAAGGCCGTTGCCGCAGCATCATCGAACACCCCCTTCTCCCATGGCATGACACGAAACATCCAGCACACTGTCAGCGGATGATCCGCCGGTACCTTGTGTCTGCCCATTACGCATCGTCCAGGCACAACACTTCAATCAGGCCGGCATTGGTAATTTTTCGCCACCCAAAACACAATCGGGGTTGACATTTTTCCAAGAGAGTGTATATGCACTCATTATGGCCCGACCATCAACCGACCGCACCACCGACCCCGCCTTGTGCACCTGCGCCAATCTGCGCATGGCCACGCGCACAGTCACCCAGGCGTTTGATGCAGCTCTTGCGCCGGCCGGCGTCAAGGCGACCCAATTCACTTTGATGGCGACGCTGAACAAGCTAGGCGAAGCCCCTCTTACCCAACTAGCCGAGAGGCTGGTAATGGACCGCACCACCCTGACACGCAATTTGAAACCGCTGATAGACCGCGGATTTATCGATACCGCCAGCGGCGATGACCGCCGGGTGCGCAATCTGAAACTTTCAAAACAAGGCACAAAGGTTCTGACCAAAGCCTTGCCTCTTTGGCAGAAGGTTCAAAAGCGGGTCATCGCAGGTCTTGGCCACGAACGGTGGCAGACCCTGCTCGACGATCTTGCGATCGCCGTGTCGGTGACGCGCCAGGATTGACTTTTTATTTGTTCAAATATGTGTATATACACTTAAAATTGAGGAACGCCATGACCGCACCAACGCACGACACACCCTGGACCCCGACAGCAAAAGTCGCGGTGACTACTATCATCGCGTTATGGGCCCTTGCCGCCTATTTCATCGGCACCACCGAATTGTTCAAATCCGCAAGCCCTCAAGTCTTCGCACCGATTGCACTCACCGCCATTGTTCCAGTCGCCCTGTTCCTGGGCGCCTATGCGGTGTCTCCATCACTGCGCATATTCGTGCTTCGCCAGGACCTCATGACTTTGACCATGCTGCATATGTGGCGGATCATCGGCTTTGTTTTTCTCGCGCTTTACGCCTTCAATATCCTGCCAGCGCTGTTCGCCTGGGGTGCCGGTCTCGGCGATGTCGCCGTCGGTCTTGCGGCACCAATCGTCGTTGCCCGCCTGGCCCAGGATCCGGGTTTTGTCCACAGCCGCCGGTTCATCCTTTTCCACATTGCCGGACTGCTCGACTTTGCAGTGGCGGTGGTGACCGCAGGTCTTGCCTCAGGTGCCATACCTTCGCTCCTCACAGGTCCGGTCACCAGCGCGCCCATGGAGGTCTGGCCCATGAACATCTTCCCAAGCTTCATCGTCCCGGCCTTCATCATTTTACATCTGACCGTGTTCCTGAAGCTTGGCGCCGATCGGCGCATGGCCGCCGATCAACGGCATTCGCCTCTGCAGCCAGCTTGACGCCGGAACAACGCATCCACAACACCATCAAAGGAAGGACACGAACATGACCATCTCCGCCATCGCACTCGAACAGGGTCAAGCCGGCATCGCCGGTCAACTGAACCGGGCCATCCTTCGGCGCGCCGCCATTGTGGCGCTCGTTCTGGGAACAGCGCTCACTCTCGCCAACCAATGGAATGCGGTTTTCGGGCGGGCGGATTTCGCTATGTTGCCGCTTGCCCAGGTCTACCTGACCCCGTTTCTGGTGGTAGTGCTTTCCCAGATCCTGGGCATCCGTCAGGCACACCGCGATATCGCGCGTGGGCATCCAGCACCCGATGCGGACGAAAAGCTATCACAGACAATGTTCAACCACGGCATTCCCCGCCGCGCCGTCCTCACCGGCCTCGCCGTCGGCGCAATCAATGCCATCATCGTTTCAATGGCATTGCTGGTCGAGCAGGGCTCGCTTGTGGGCTTTGAGGTTGGTGTTGCCGCCCAAGCCGTCGTCCTGCCGATCCTTTTCGGCCTGTTGTCTCAGGCGCTTGCCTACCGCTCGACCATGGTCACACCTCGATGATGCCACGCTTGAATGTGGTCAGCACCTCCGCGCCGTCATCCGTCACCAGCAGCATGTCGGCGTGGCGGAACCCGCCAATGCCCGGCACCGATATCATCGGCTCGATGGAGATCACCATGTTCTTTTCCAACACCGTGTCGTTATAGGGCCTGAGCTCACCGATCTCGTCGCGGCCATACCACCGGCCCATGATGCCGAAGGAATGGCCGGTACCGAATGTCCGGTCCTGCAGGTAGCCTGCCTCTTCGAACACCGGGTTTACATGATCGTCGATTTCGTTGCACCGCACTCCAGGTCTCACCGCCGCGATGCCGGCTTCATGGGCCTGCGAACACACCTCGAACGGCTTGCGCACCGCATCCGGCATCTTGCCGAAGAATATCGACCGCTCAAGCAGGTGGTAGTAACCGGCAATCATCGGAAACACATTGAGACTGACGATCTCATCGGCCTGCAGCGTCCGCGCGGTGTTCGGGTTGTGCGCCACATAGGTATGCTCGATGCCGAACTGGCTCCACGAAAACGTTCCCTCATGTTCGACGTCGGGAAACCGCCTGGCAATTTCGTCTTCCATCACGGTGACCGCCTGGCGCGCCACATCGATTTCGCGCACCCCCTCCTTAAGCGCTGCCTCGAAGGTTTCAGCCCCGATGGTTGCGACTTCGGCACCCTGGCGGATGTGAGCGATCTCCTCTTCCGACTTGACGCATTGCTGGCGCATGATGCCGTGGCTGACATCGATCAGCTCGAACCCGCCCAGCACGGTGGTAAAACCGCGATGGAGGCTGTGTGGAATATAGTCTTCCTCGATGCCGATCCGGCCGCGTACGACGCCCCGGTCAGCCAACACTTCGGAGACATATCTGATCGCACCATCGAGCGGCGAGCGGGTATCCCAGTAGATCCGCACATCGTCACACCAGGAAAGCTTCTCCGGCCGGTCGAATTCGATCCGAGGCGCGATGACCGCAGGCGCGCCACGCCGCGGAATGACCGCATAATGCCCGCGCCCGAACGGCGTCATCCAGAAGTTGGTGTAGTAGAGCACATTATGGAATGAGGAACAGACCACGGCTTCGACACCGATAAAGTCCATCAACGCGCGCAGCCCCTTGAGCCGCCGCTCCATTTCAGCGTCTGAAAAACGGTGCATGGCGAAACCTTCCTGCCGGATGTGCAACCCCGACCGGAGGCTAAGTCGTCCGCACCGCCATTTCCACCCAAATCATTGATGCGACACGCTCAGCTCACATGGGAACCGCGCATTTCCCGGATTGCTGCACGCACCCGGCGCCAGGTCTGTGCCTCGGTCGAATTCTTCTCCGCATCTGCCTTGAGCGCGCGTTGCTCAGCCTCCAGCTCAGCCTTGTCACCATGAGCTTCGAACAACTGACGGGCATAGTCGTGAATGTCTGACATCCGCATTTCCGGTCTCCATCTGTGTTGCGGTGATCCAAGCCTGGCAGCATGGAAAACAAAAGGCGTTGATGTATGTCAAAACCGTTTATCAGCGCAGACCAGACGCCATTCACGCCTTGGGCGCAACGTCCAGACGCGCCGCAACGCCTTCCAGCTCCGCTGAAACCGCCGGATAACGCGCAAGCACCAGCGGATCATGACCCGGCACGATGTGATCGGGACTTTCCGCAAGCTCGCGGCAGGTTTGCCAGCCGCGCACCATATCGCCAACATTGAAGATGATCGGAAACGGCGCTTCGGCCTCCATGTTTTCATAGAAATGCGTGGCGTCGGACGCCAGAACCACCCAGCCCCGTCGTGTCAGCACCCGGACGATCTGCAATCCCATGCTGTGGCCGCCCACCAGATGGACAGTCAGGCCCGGCGCCAGTTGCCTGTCGCCGGCAATGAATGAAACCCGGCCGTCGAACACTTTACGCACCATGCCGGCCACATGATCGACGGTGAACGGATAGTTGATCGCATGGCTGCACATATGCGGGCCGGTGGCAAACTGCATCTCGGCCTCCTGGAGGTGATAGCGCGCCGCCGGAAACTGCTCATAACCGCCCACATGATCATAGTGCAGATGGGTAACGATGACGTCTTCGACGTGAGCTGCATCGATACCGATCGTGGCGAGGCCTTCAGACGTGCTGCGCAGCAGTGACCGTCCACGTGCTTCTGCCTCTTTGGCATCAAACCCGGTGTCGATCACAAAACTTTGCCGCCCGTTGGTCACCGCCCAGACAAAGTAATCGATCGGCATGACACCTTCATGGGGGTCCGGCGGCAGAACAAAATTATCCTGCCGTGTGCGGTTCGCCATGGTTGCGTATTTGACCGCATAGACCTCCCACTGATCAGTTTCGCTCATCGGTTACCCCTTTCGCGCGTTCCAGGCAGATGCCATGGTTTACCAGACAAGCTTACGTGCAGACGGTCATAGAGGAAACAGATGAGCGAGTTTCAAACCATCGGTTTTATCGGCCTCGGCGTCATGGGCGAGCCCATGTGCCGCAACCTCGCAACCAGCCTCGACGCCAAGATCATCGGCTTCGACAAACAGTCGGAACCGTTGCAACGCCTCGCCGGGGTGGGCGTCGATACGGCCGGATCGGTGGCCGAGATCGCCCGGACAGCGGACCTCGTCTTGTTGTCCCTGCCAGGCAGCCCGGAGGTGGAGCGGGTCTGCCTCGGCGATGGCGGTATTGCCGACACCGCCGCTTCCGGTCTGGTGGTTGCGGATTTGAGCACCTGCGCGGTGTCGACTGCCCGTAAGGTTGGGGACGCCCTTGCAGAAAAACGCATCGCCTTTGCAGATGCACCGGTCATGCGCACCGCCAAAGCTGCGGTCGAAGGCACTTTGTCGATCTGTGTCGGCGGTGACCCGGCACTGTTTCAGCGCCTCAAGCCGGTGCTCGCAACCATGGGGTCCAAGGTCAATCACGCAGGCGCCATCGGCGCCGGCCAGGTGATTAAGCTGTTGAACAATATGGTCCTCACCCAGACCCTGGTGGCTCTGGCGGAAGCACTCACCATGGCACAACGGGCAGATGTCGATCCCCATGTCCTGTTCGATATTCTGAGCAAGGGCTCGGGCGACAGTTTTGCCCTGCGCAACCACGGCATGAAGTCGATGCTGCCGAAAACCTTTCCCAGGCAGGCCTATTCCACCCGATATGCCCTCAAGGATATCGGCTATGCGCTGGAACTGGCGGCTGAAACCGGCGTCAACGCCCGCGGCGCCGAATTGGCGCAAACCCTGTTGAGCGAAACCGAAGCGCTCGGCTTCGGCGATGATTATTACCCGGCCCTGTTGCACGCCATCGACGACACCCTCGACAAGGCCTGACCGGTCACATGCCCAGCCGGCGGCGGATCACCGATGGCACGTCATAGACCCTTTCGTCGGGCACAGGCGGCAGCTCTGACCGTGCGTCGAGCGCATCCTTGACCGCATGGGCAAGCCCGGTCACATCTTCAATGGTCACGATCCAGTCTCTGGTATAGCGCGTCACCAAAGAACCGCGGAGCCCCACCTGGATTGCCCGCCGTTCCATGCGCCCAAGTCCAAGCGTGCGGTCCGGATCCCATTGCACCCGGCATTCGCTCACTTTGAGCGCCTGTTCGAACGTGATTTTCTCATCATGAACATTTCGGTCATAGTGGCTCAAGACCGCACCGGACAGCATTTCCAGCCAGCCTGCATGTGTGATCTTGATGCGCAGAACCACTTCCTGGCCGGGTTTAAAACCATATCCGCAGCGATAGAGCATCCAACCGAAACTCGGCTTAATCCAGGTCATGCGCTCCAGCTTGAAGCCGGTTCCAAACCGCCCGTGTGCTGCCGCATAACGGCCGATTTCCGGCCGGTATGCCTGATAGACATACAGACCCTCGTCGTCATAGGCGGCACGAATTTCGCGCATGGATGTCATTGAACGCTCACCTGCGCTTATGGCCGCACGGCAAAGCCGGATGGACCAATGAGCGGCGGCAGCAGGGGTTGTATCCGTTCCACCCAGTCGCATAGCAACGGCCGCGTGCGCCGCGGGTCGATCACATCGTGGACGGAAAAGGATTCTGCGCGCGGGAATGGTGACAAGGTTGCAGCCAGTTCGGCCTCCAGTTCGCACCGCTTGGCATCGGGGTCTTCCGCCGCGGCAATTTCGCGGTGAAACGCCACTGCAACCCCGCCTTCAAGGGGCAGGGCGCCGCTTTCCACCGACGGCCAGGCCAGCACAAAGGCATCCGGTCCGTAATGTGCGGCCTGGGCGACGCCGAATGACTTGCGCACCATGATACATGCCCAGGGCACCGAACTCATCGCCACGGTAAGCACTGCCGTGGTGCCATGGCGGATGGTTGCTGCCTGCTCCGATGCCGAGCCGATCATGAAGCCCGGTTCGTCGACAAAACTGACGATCGGTAAATGGAAGGTCTCACACAGTTCGACAAACCGGCGCACTTTGTGGGCGCCCTCCGCGGTCATCGCGCCCGCCCAGTGAAAACAGTCATTCGACAGGATGCCGACCGGCTGGCCATTGAGGCGCCCAAGCCCGGTCACCTGGCCGCGGCCATAACCCGCCCCCAGTTCGAAGAAACTGTCATGATCCAGCACATGGGCCAAAAGCGTGCGGATTTGATAGGTTTTGCGCCGGTCGCGCGGCACGATTTCAAGCAGTGCCTCGTCACTTCGGTCGGCCGGATCATCACTGTCTGCAACCGGCGGCAGCTCCCAGACATTCTGCGGCAGAAAGTTCAGGAATTTGCGGATTTGCGCAACTGCATGAGGTTCGTCATCGGCGGCATTGTCGACCGTACCGTTGCGGGTATGGATTTCCCAACCGCCCAGTTCTTCCTTGGTCTTGCGCTCGCCGAGCGCCCGTTCCACCACCGCCGGCCCGGCGATCAGGATCTGTGCCGTGTCGCGCGACATCACGGAAAAATGCGATGCCACCAGCCGCGATGCGGGCAGGCCCGCAACTGGCCCCATCGCCGCACTCGCCACCGGCACAGTCGCCATCGCCTGAGCCACCGAACGGAACCGGGGCGCGCGGTTGACCGGAGCCGCGACCGGTGCCTTACCGGTACCGCCGACACTGCCGCCACCGCCTTCATGCAGCCGGATCAGGGGCACTCGGTACTGGCAGGCGAGTTCTTCCGCATAGACCGATTTGCGCAGGCCCGCTTCGCTCGGAGAGCCGCCTTTAAGGGTGAAATCCTCGCCGCCGATAACACACATGCGGCCGTCGATCTTGCCGAAGCCAAGCACGAAGTTGGCCGGCGTGAACCCGCCCTCTTCATCTTCGCTCAGGTAGCCAGAGACCGGTCCGATCTCGCGGAAGGTATCTCGATCGAGTGTTGCATCGATGCGTTCCCGGATCGTCAGCCGGCCCTTTTTATGCTGCCGGTCGACGCTCTCCGCACCACCCTGCTCCAGGGACCGGGCGCGTCGGGTTTCAATCTCATCGACTTCGGTTTGCCAACTCATCCACGTTCCTCCGGCCACATGATCTTTCGGCGTTCGTTTATATCAAGGTTCTCGGAGAATGATCTATTGACGTATGTGCCGGGGAGTTGGTGGCTATTGGTGGTTACCGGGTTTTCTTATCTTGAGCAGGCCGACATCTATGTTTCCTGAGCCGAATCCGGCCTCGCAATAGCTTAAATAATACTCCCACATGCGTTTGAATGGCTTGTCGAAGCCAAGTTCTGTAAGCTCAGGCCAGGCTTTCTGGAACCGCCGGTTCCATTCCGCCAGGGTGCGTGCATAAGACAATCGGAAGAACTCGGTCTGTTCCAACTGCAATCCAGCGGCGTCGATAACCTCGCCGAGCACTTCCAGACTGGGCAATTGGCCGCCGGGAAAAATAAACCGCTGAATAAAGTCGGTGCGGGAACGGTAATCCTCAAACCGGCTGTTTTCTATGGTGATGATCTGGGCGACTGCAACACCGCCGGCACACAGCCGATCATGCAGAACCGAAAAATAATCTGGCCAGTGTTTTTCCCCCACCGCCTCAAACATTTCAATCGATACGATCCGGTCGTAACTGCCATCGACATCGCGATAATCGGTAAAACTGAAATCCGGTTTCACGTCGAAACTGGCGGTCTCCAAATGCTTTTGACAGTAAGACAATTGTTCGCGCGAAACGGTAATCCCGTGCACCTTGATCTGCCGTTCCGCCGCACGCTTTGCAAAACCGCCCCAGCCCGATCCGATTTCCAGGACCTTGTGTCCGGCCTCGATCTCGCCAATCTCGAGAATGCAGTCGTATTTCGCGGTTTGAGCCTGTTCAAGGCTCATATCTGGATGGCTGTAATAGGCCGACGAATAGGTCATCGTGCGGTCAAGCCAACGTCCATAGAACGCGTTTCCAAGATCGTAGTGATAGGCGATATTCCGGCGGCTGCCCCTTTTCGTGTTGTCCCGCAAAAGATGCCTTATCCAGTTGATACCATTGGCCAGCCTTGTTCCCGCATACCAGACCATCGGGTTCGCCTCATTGGCGATCGCCAGATTGAACAGCGCTGTCAGATCGGGGGATGACCAATCGCCATCGATATAGGATTTTGCAAGGCCAATATCGCCACCGGTGGCAAACCGGCGCAAAGCGCGCCAGCGATGTATTGCCATGACACCGTGGAGCCCGCTCTGGTGCGAACCGCCAAATGCGTGCGTAGCGCCGTTGGGCAGGCTCAAGGTCAGCCGCCCATTCTCGATCGTTGACAAAGCGCCCAGCACAAAGCGGCCAAAAACACCCGAGCCGCTCAAATCAAGCGCATTATCGCCAACCGATCTGCCCCCCTGCCTGCCGGTAGAGTTCGTTTTGTCGGCCATAACCCGGTAATCTTACGCCCTTGGCTCTTCCGGTCAACTGCCATCAAACGGTTCCGTATGAACATAAAACGCTCTAGGCTCTGAAACTCAACAACACGGACCGGTGTGCGCCATGTCAGGTTTGGACGAGACCCGCCTCATCACCACGCTCGACCGGCTGGTGTCGATCAACACCGAGAACCCTCCGGGCCGGGAGACCGAGGCCGCGCAGCTGATCCTGAGCGAACTCCAATCCATGGGATGCCGTGTGGACGCGGTCGATATATTGCCCGGACGCACCAATGTGATTGCGGTGTTCGAAAACGGCCCAGGGCCGGTATTTGCCTTTAACACCCATATCGACGTGGTGCCGGCCGGCGATGGCTGGACGACTGATCCTTTCCGCCTGCGTGAAAGCAACGGCCAGTTATTCGGCCGCGGCAGCTGTGATGCCAAGGGTCCTCTTGTCGCCATGCTGGAGGCCATGCGCATGATGATCTCCGCGCCCGAAAACTGGTCGGGCACGCTGATCGGCGCCTTCGTGGCGGACGAAGAGGCCGCCAGTCTTGGCGCCAAGGCCTATGTCAAGACCATGCCCCATATCGATTATTGCGCGATAGGTGAGCCGACCTCCTGCACGACGGTCACGGCGCACAAGGGATCGATGCGACCACTGGTGCGGGTCAGGGGTCGGACTGCCCATTCCGGCATGCCGGATTCAGGCGTCAACGCCATCCTCAAGGCAGCACCCCTGTTGCGCCTGATCGAAGCTCATCATGACGAGATCCGTTCCCGACAACATAATCTGGTCGGCAGCGCCAGCCTGACCGTCACCCGCAGCTCCGGTGGCCATGCCGACAATGTGGTGCCCGAAAATTGCGAGTTCCTGCTCGACCGGCGGATGATCCCGGGCGAGCGCGAAGATCAGGTACGGGACGAAATCGAAGCCCTGGTGGCCGATGCCGCACGCGAAAGCGGCACCGAGATGGAGGTCGTCGAGTATCGTGCCACAACCGGCGGGGCGACCGAAACCGCACCCGACCACCCGATCGTTGGCATCGCCCAAACCGCCTGCCACCACCACAATGGTGTGGCTACACCTATCTCGGGATTCTCCGGCGGTTGCGACCTGGTGCACTTCCGCGCGGTCGGCGCCCAGGGCATTGTGCTTGGCCCCGGATCCCTCGAAGTCGCCCACCAGCCGGACGAGTTCGTACCGGTCGGCGAACTCATCCGGTCGGCCCATATCTATCACGACATCGCCCATGAGACGCTCACCGGCAATGAGCCGAAGCCGCAATGAGCTGGCGCATCCGCCTGCTGTCCGCATCGGTTCACTACGCCGGCGGCATGCAACTGCACACCGCCCTGTCCGGCCCGATTTCAGCACTGGACGAACTCTATCTCCTGATCGAAGACGGCAGCACTGTCATCGCGCTTGGTGAGATACGGGAAAATGTCGAATATCTTTCCGGTCTGCCGGCACAGCAGGTGCGGAAACTTCTGCTCAACGCCCTGGACCCGGTCGCCTGGAACGAACTGCTTGAAGGGAATTTCACGTCCTTTGAGGACGCCAGGGACACATTGCCGCCATTGCCGCGGGCACTGCTCGACTGCACGCTACGCGACATGGGCGCACGCACGTGTAGCCTGCCGCTTGCCGAACATGTCGGCGGCCGGTCTGTCGATGCCGTCGAAACCAACCAATGCCTGCAGCTCACTGGTCCCAAACCGCTTGTCGAAACCGCACAAGACTATGTCGAGCGCGGTTTCCGGCAGCTCAAACTGCGCGTCGGCGGCGGACCTTTCGACAACGATCTGAACAGGCTCCGCGCACTCCGCCGGCACTTCGGCGGAGATATCGAACTTGCCATTGACGCCAACGGCCAATGGCCCTCGGAACAGGCAATGCGATATTTGCCTCAGCTTGAACCCTTCGACCTCAGCTATATCGAACAGCCGGTCCCCATCGATGACTGGGGCGGATTAAGGCGCGTGATTGATCTGTCACCTGCCCCGGTGATGTTGGATGAAATGGCCACGGGCCTTGACGCGGTGCGCGGCATCATCTCGTCTGAACTCAACATCTGGCTGCATCTTAAAATACCGAAAATGGGCGGCATCACACCGCTGCTTGAGGCAGCCTCACTGCTTACCGAGAAGGCCATTCCGTTCATGATCGGCCAGATGAACGAGGGAGGCGCTGCGACAGCCGCCGCCATCCACTGCGTAATGGCCGCACGCCCGCGCTTTGCCGAGCTCTACGGTGCCGACGGCCTTATGGACGATCCGATTTCCGGCGTGCTCTATGGACACGGAACCGTCGGCGTTCCAGATATACCCGGCCTCGGTGTCACATTTGATCCCGGGAAATGCACATGCCTGTGGGAGAAACAGCTATGACAAACCCCAATACCCCCGTCCAGCAGGGCATCGAGGCCGTGTTTCCGCCAGAGGAATTCGCCGCACGCATGGCAAAGGCACAAGCCGCCATGCAGTCAAACGGCATCGATGTGCTGATCGTCACCGGACCGGAGAATATCTTCTATCTGACCGGCCAGCAGACGCCCGGCTATTACACCTATCAGGCCCTGCTTGTGCCGCTTGACGGTGAGCCGGTGTTCATCGTGCGCGAACTGGAGATGCACAATCTGGTCGCCAACAGCTACCTGTCATCACTCGAGGCCTATCCCGACAACGCCGATCCGGTGGCGGTAACCCTTGAGACAATCGACAAGCAGGGTTGGCGCAACAGGCGATTTGCTCTCGACAAACGCGGCTGGTTCCTGCCCATCGCGGTTTACGAGGCGCTCTCGCAAGGTCTCGGTTCGATTGCCGACAGTGCCGGTCTGATCGAACGGATCAGGGTGGTAAAGTCACCACGCGAGCTGGAGAAGATCGAAACCGCCGCGGGCTATGTTGAGCGCGGCATGCAGGCCGGCATGGCAGCTGTCAAGGCAGGAGCGACTGAAAACGATCTGGTCGCAGCCATGATGGGAACAGCGATTGCGGCGGGTTCCGAATATGTCGGCATGGAACCCCTCGTGTCGAGCGGGCCGCGCAGCGGTGTCCCCCATGGCACCTGGCGCCGCCGCCAGATCGAACCCGGTGATCCGGTGTTTCTCGAAATGGCTGCCTGCCATGACCGCTATCACGCGGTGCTCATGCGGTCCGCCTGGATCGGCCAGCCCGATGCGCAAGCAAGCGCCATGCTCGACTGTTGCCTTGACGCCCTCGACGCGGCCCTCGACAAAGTCAGACCGGGCAGCACATGCGCGGACGTGCACAATGCCTGTCAGACGGTCATCGACAAGGCGGGCTTTACGGATAATTACCGCAAGCGCACAGGCTATTCCATCGGCACCGCCTTTGCTCCCGACTGGGGCGAAGGCGCGCTTTTGAGCCTTTATCACGACGTCCATGCCGAGCTTGAAGCCGGAATGGCGTTTCACATCCCGCCGGCGCTGCGGCGCTACGGCGAATTTACCGTCGGCGTGAGCGAAACCGTGATCGTTACCGAGACCGGGCATAAGACCCTGTCAAAAATCCCGCGCGGCATGCTGATTATCTGATCTGGAGCCCATGATGACCGGCACCTTCTTTGCGATCGTCGGCCCAAGCGGCGCCGGCAAGGACACCCTCATCAACTATGCCCAAAACGCCCTCACGGACGATCCCCGCTTTGTCTTTCCCCGGCGCTGGATCACCAGGCCGTCAGACAGCTGCGGGGAGAACCACAGGATGATCAGGCCCGAACAATTCGCACAGATGAGACAGGACGGCGGCTTCTTTCTCGACTGGCAGGCCCACGGCCTGAGTTACGGCATACCCGCAGGCGTGACCGGCCTCATTGCTGAGGGAGTTTCGGCTGTCGTCAATATTTCGCGCACCGCTATCGGTGCACTCTGCGATGCCGTTGAACCGGTGCGCATAATTAAGGTGACCGCACCGCGTGAGGTAATCGCGGCGCGGTTGGCCGCGCGCCAGCGCGAAACATCGCGGGATATCAAACAACGGCTCGCCCGTTCTGATTACACCCTGCCCATGGGCGTTTCAGCAGACACCGTTTGCAACAACGGATCGATCGAGCAGGCAGGCACCCGGTTTGTATCTCTGCTGACGAACCCGACCCCGTGATCGACCCGAACCGATGGCCACAATGATTGGCCAGGGGCGTGGTGCGCCAAGGGTGTCAGTTTCGATCTTTCAGCGACAGGATAAAACTCACCAGATTTTGCTGGTCGTCGCGCGACAGGTCCAGCTTCGGCATGGAGGGATGCGGATCCAGCATGAACTTCATGATCCTCATTTCCGATTGCCCCTCGCGATTGCTGATTTCGGCAAAGGACGGCACGTCACTTTGGACGGTACCCGTATCGGTCGGCTCGACAAGATGACAATGACTGCACCAAAGTGTCGCGATCTTTTTGCCGAGGTCTGCGCGTGCAGTTGTGGTCAAATCGCTCTGCGCCTGGCCGGGCAAATGCGCCGCCACGCCGACGATCAGGACAGTGAGCGCAAGGAGCGAAAGCCGGGAGAGAATTATCATATTGAGCACTCGAAATCATTGCTGAATCTACCGGCATTAAAACACTCAGGCACTTTGGAAGTCCTTGATCTCCGTCAAACAGCAGCGGCAATAGGCGTATAGTGTAGCAACCGCCAACAACACCGCGGACCAATGGTCATTTTCATAAAGCTACCAAAACTCCAGGCACGCCGTCGCTGCGGGCGGTCGGCGGCGATTTGTGCCTTGCTCTCAGCGCTGCTGTGCCCGCTCGGCGACGTGCAAGCGCAAACGCCATTTGACCGGATTGCCGATGATTTCGAACAGCCTTCTCTCAACCTGAAACTCTGGTCGCCCCTGCAGATCAGACCCGATCGCTACCGGATCGACCGGGCATTCTCCAGAACCGGACGCAGCGCCCTGTCGATCTCCGTGGCAGCACCGGACCTTGACTGCGGCGGTACCTGTCAGCGCAATGAGATAAGGATCGCCAATCACCTCCGCCTGCCGTTCGGCCATGGCGCCTGGTACGGGTTCAGTTTTCAGCTGCGCGGCAACATTGTGCCCGACACTCTGCGCCGCTGGGTCATTGGACAATGGAAAGAGGAGACCGACGGCAGCCCTTTTCTGGCGCAACGTTTTTCGGGCGGCGTGTTCCACATCACCGCACAGAACAATGACTGCCGGGTTCTCGTTGCCCGTTCAGGCTCCACCGCTAAGGCGTTCCTCAAAACCTTGAAGGCCCGGGCCTATGGAGATTTCTCATTCGTGACGAACACCCGCGACTACGCTTGCGACCCCGGTATCGAGGTGCAGTTTGGCGACGACCCGATCCTTCCGGACCCTTATGGCGCCTGGGTCGACATGACCTATTACATAAAAGGCGGACGCAACGGCGTTGGACTGATAGAGGTCTGGGCCAACGGCCGTTTCGTGGCGCGATTGAAGGGATCGATCGGTAATGACGCGGTGTTCGGGCCGACCCAGTATTTCAAGATCGGCATGTACCGTGACCCGATGCCCGGCAAAGCCACGCTTTATTTCGACAATTTCCGTCGCGGCGCAACCCGCGCCGACGTAGACCCCTCCGTCGGTGCGGCACAATGAGGGCCAGGGACCCAAGCTGGCGGCGCAACCGGGTCGCATGGGCCATGGCGGCATTGGCTGGCATTCTGATCGCCCTCATTGGTGGATATCTTTGGCCTTACAGCACGCAGAGCGATGCTTACTCCATCCAAAGCGGCCGCGAGCTTGCCCAGCTGTTATGCGCAAAATGCCATGCCCTGTCAGGTGAAGGAGACAGCCCGAACACTGCGGCACCACCATTCCGCACCCTGCTGGCAAAGCTCACTTTGGAGGGCATAGAAGACGAACTCACCGAAGGCATATCGCTTGGACATCAACCCATGCCCGAATGGCAGTTCAGCAGCCAGCAGATATACGACCTGACCAGCTTCATCAGCTCGATCGCGGAACAGCAATAAGGTGAGAGGAAATGGTGCCGCTTGCGTGACTCGAACACGCGACCCCCGCATTACGAATGCGATGCTCTACCAACTGAGCTAAAGCGGCACACCAGGAGTGCCTTGTCCAAGCCCGATGGCGGGACGGCACCCGATCGATGACCTGATAGCGCTTCATCCAGCGCTTGGCAACCGGTGAATGCACACCCCTATTGTGCAAACAGCGCCTGAAACATGTTGCCGGGCGGATCGTCACGTGGCTCCGGGCCCGGATCGTCCGGTGCGCGCGGCGGCACGAAGATGACCGGCTTTTTAGGGCCCCGGTCGGCGTGCTTGTCGGCGTGCTTGTCCGCGTGCTTGTCAGCCGGCTTGTCCGCCTTCGGCGCGGAATTTCCGTCATCCTCAGCCGTAACGTCTTGATCTGGCGGAGCATCAGGTTCAGGTGGGACGGAGGACGCTGGTGGTTCCTCAGTGGGTTCGGAGCTGGGCTCGTTTTCGGCGGCCGCAGCCACCTCTTCGACCTCGGGTTCCGCATCGACCAGCGGTTCCGGCTCAGGCTCATCCGGTCTTGCGGTCAGGGACCGTGCATCGGATGCGGGCTCTTCGCCGCCGTCGCTTGCACCACCGTGATAGTGCAGCCCTTCGACCGCAACCTTCCACTCAAACGCATCGAGTTCTCCGGATGCTGGTGAATAGGCGCGCCAGGTTTCAGAGGTATATCCATCCGCTGTCCACACCGGGTCGCGCGGCGCCGATACCGCTCGGCTCAGCCATTCCCGCGTGCGGCCCTCATCGGATGACTGCCCCTCCTCGATTTCCGCCATCAGCGTGCACACCCGGGCCGAGGGCCGGTTGTTGATCAACGGCTCCAGTGCACTGCGCGCGTCGGACCATTCATTGGCGGCAATGGCGGCTCGGGCAAGAGCAATCGGCCCTTCGATGTCGGCCGGCTGTTTCCTGATCAGCGCCTTGACCCGCTTCAACCGGTCGCGCGGTGAACCGCTGGGGTTTGCCGCACCGTAAATCTCGGCGAGTTCGGGATGCGGCGACAGGCGCCATGTCTTCTCCAGCACCCGTCCAGCCTTGCGGGTCTGTCCGGTTGCCGCCAGCAGCCGCCCTGCAATGACTGCGGCAGGCACCAGGTCAGGTGCAGCCTTATGCGCCGACAGAGCGAATTCCAGCGCCTTATCAGGCATCCTGTCTTCGAGTTCTGCTGCCCGTGCGGCGTGAACCACAGCTTTTTTGCGGGTTGCTTCACCAGCTTCGATCAGCTTGTTGCGCCGGCACAGATCGACGGTTGCTTCAGCAGCCGCCCAATCACCCTCTGACGATTGCACCGCCAGCACCGCGCGCGCCGCCCATGTCAGACGGGGAGAGATCGCAAAGGCCCGTTCCGCATAACGCCGCGCCAGTTCAAAGTCGCCATCCTGGCGTGCCTGTACGAACAACCCGCGCAATCCCAACGCTTCGGTTTCGGTGTCCTGCAGCATTGCTTCGAACACCCGCTTGACCGTCGCCTTGTCGCCGCTCAACTGGGCTGCCTGCGCCTTGAGAAGTTGTGCCAGGGGCTCGTTGGTGAGGATACGGTTGGCCTGTGCCGAATAGCGCGTTGCCGCCACCGCATCACCGGCGCCCGCGGCGACCACGCCCTTGGTCAGGGCGTCCAGTCCGCGCATCTGGCGGCGCGAGCGGAAAAAATCGGAAATCGCTCCGGGCATGCCGATAACGCCGCGCAGCATTACACCCATGACGGTGAGCAGGAACACCGCCAACAACACGGTAGCGACCGCCAGCATAAAACTGGTTTGAATCTCGTAGCCCATCCATGAAATGGAGAGCTCGCCAGGCCGGTCGGCAAACCACGCCGCTCCGGCGGCCAGGATCGCTATGCCAAGAAACGCTACAACAACACGCAACATACTGAAGCCCCTAGGAATCCTCTGGTTCTGGCGCGGTCACAATAGCACGCCGTAGTAATTCAGCCATGGCGGCATCCACTTCCGCCCGGGCACGCGCATGCTCGATCCACTTCGCCACATCTTCGGTCAGGCCGTCCGCAAGCCCAGAAAGCGCGTTAGCCGCACCGCCGAGATCGCCCTCCATGACCCGCGCCCTGGCCACTTTCACGGCTGCCCTCATGTTCCGGCTTCCAGGCTCAGTGGTCTTGCGCACCTCAACCAGCTTTGAAACCCTGGACATTACATCCGCCACAAAATCCCTGCCGTCCTCAGTTTGCGGGGCAGCGAGATCTGGCGCGCCGTTGGTGAGTTGCCCGGCCACCACGTCAAACCGCTCGGTCAACACCTGGGTGGTCGGCACACCGGCGACTGCATAAGGCGCCAGAATGGTGATTGCCCGATCCCCCGGCAGGGCTGTCGCCAAGCCTGATAATTCACGTTGAAAGGGCGCACCACTATCGACCATGCGCTGCAGGCGTCCGGCCGCCACCGATGCCTCGGCGGGCTCCGTTGTAACCGATCCGGTAAAACTGTTTTCGAGCGCCGTCAGCCGATCGTTCAGCCGCGCCTCGATCGCGGCCAAATCGCCGCGCAGTTTTTCCTGGGTCGCCTCTACCAGAGCCTGTGCATCGCCGGCAACAGATCCGGTCAGTTCGCCGGCCTGTGCTGCGGATTGTTCAATCGATGCCTTGAGCTCGGCCAGCACCTTGGCCATGGCATCGATCCGCTGATCAACCGCTTCCGGGATCACCGCACCGTCACTAGGTGGCGCTCTTTGTGCAAGCTGCTCGATCCGTGCAGCAAGATCGGTCAGTTGCTGCCGCAGGGCCGCATCGGATACGCCGGGTGCATCATTGTTGTTGCCCGCCTGAATCAGGTCCAGAAGGTTCGCTTCCATTGACCGCACTTCGGACAACGCCGCATCCGCCGCCGCACGGGCGTTTCGCGAATGTTCCGTTGCCTTGTCGAGTTTGCCTTCAAGCGCGGTGAACCGGCCGGTTAAGGCCTCATTTGCCGTAGTCGTACCGCGCAGGGTGGTTTCAAGAGCAGCGATCCGCTCCTGTAACTGGCCCGTTCCCGGGGCCCCAGCTGTGTCCGGTCCCCACAAGTGCCCAAGCACCAGCCCGCCGGCGAATATGCCGAGTACGATAAATGATCCGGCCGCCGGTATCCGCCAGCGTCCGATATGCACTCCACCCAGGAAAAACGTTTTCATTTCTTTCATCCACCATTCGGGGTTCCCCTCCTGCCCGGACATACCATCCTGGTTAGGAGATGCAGCGTTGGGCTCTGCGCCAGCAGGCCCGGTGCCCGCTTGGGATACCTTCGGCGGATCCTTGTCCGCCGCTGATGCTGCCGGCCCGGATTCATCGACAATGGTCGCTTCCAGGTCGATAATTGGCGAGACTGCGGGTTTGCGGCCACGCGATCCACCTGAGGTTTTCGATGTCCGCCTTTGGCCGCCGGCGCGTTTCGATCCTCTGCCAGCCATACTCAACTACCCTGCATATCCGCGTTCATGCACCCGATGACCCGCAATTTTCCCTTACACTCTATGCCAAGCAAGAACGATTATGGGCGCCAAGATTCAATTAAGGATTAAAGCGCCTTAACCTTACAGTCCAATAAACATGTCGATCGCGGATGTGGCCGACAGCCATTGCCCACTGGCAAATGCCATCTGTCAGGCGCTAAGCAGTGCCATCAGGTGTTCCTGGCTGGGTGTGTCCGCGGTCCTTATGTCCGGCGGCCTATGCCCATATTCCTGCTCCAGAGCACGTGCGACGGAAGGTGACAGACAATAATGAGTGAGTGCGCGCGTGGCATCACCCAGTTTCGCAGCCGTTACACAACGCGCCCAGATACGGGCGGAGCGGGGCGAATAGAGCAAGACGCCATCCAGCTCCTGATTGCGCAGTTCATTGATCGTGATAGCCGACAGCGCATGGCATTCGACCGCATCATAAAGCACGGCACGATCGACCCTGAAGCCAAGCCGCTCCAGCACACCCTTGAGGTCGCCAGATACGACGCTGCCGGTGACATAGAGCAAGGGACCGCCTGAGGGGTCGCAGGTTTTGCCAACCAACCGTGCAAGATCATCCAGATCACCTGCGGCGGACTGGACTGTGGCAAACCCGGCTGCTTGTGCCGCGTCACCCGATGCCACGCCCACCGCCAGCACCGGCAATTTACTGAGCCGGCTGACCGCAGGCAGGAGCGCCAGCGCGCGCACCCCGTTTGCACTGGTGACAAGCAGCGCCTGGAAAGGCCCGTCCGGTACGGTTGCATCGGGCACCGGCACAATCTGCAAAAGCGGCTCCAGCCGCACGCTATGGCCTTTTGCTTTCAGGGCACGCGCCAAGTCAGCCGCATCATGTTCTGGCCTGGTGACAAGCAGTCGCATATTTGAAACCGAACCTAAGACGCAAAGAAATCCGGACCAATGCGGCCCTTGAGAAATTCCCCCGCGGCAAGCCCCATCTCCGTTGCCCCGGCACAATCGGATTCAGCCGTGGTTTCATGCACTACGGAACCATCGGGCATCAGCACCATGCCGGCAAAAACCACATGATCGTGCCCCTCGATCCGCGCATGGCCGGCAATCGGCGTATGGCACGATCCATCGAGCACACGCAGGAATGCGCGCTCGGCGCCAATGGTGATTTCCGTCGGGCGATGATTGAGCGGCATCACCAGCTCTCTCAGGCGATCATCATCCGACCGGATTTCTATACCAATCGCCCCCTGCGCGACCGCCGGCAGCATGTCCTCCATCGCCACCGGCGCTGTAACCTCGCCTTCGAGCCCCATGCGCCGAAGGCCTGACAATGCCAGGATCGTTGCATCCACCTGGCCCTCAGCCAGCTTGCGCAGGCGGGTATCCACATTGCCCCGATACATCACCACCTCCAGATCGGGTCTCAGCCGCATGAGCTGCGCCTGACGCCGGATCGACGATGAACCGACCACCGCTCCATGGCGCAGATCGCGGATCGAGGCTGCACCGGGACTTAAAAAAGCATCGCGCGGATCTTCCCGTTCCAGCAGCGCTGCCATCTCAAGTCCGTCCGGCAGGACTGTCGCCATGTCCTTCATGGAATGCACCGCCAGATCGATCTCTCCATCAAAAAGCGCGCGCTCGATTTCCTTGGTGAACAGTCCCTTACCGCCGATTTCCATCAGTGGCCGGTCGGTGACCCGGTCGCCGGTGGTGGAGATCGTGACGATTTCGACCGAGGCGGGGTCGAGGTCGCCGGCAGCGACCAGTTTTGATTTCACCTCGCGCGCCTGGATCAGTGCCAGCGTGCTGCCGCGTGTGCCGATACGAATGGGGAGTGATTGCATTGCCGTGGCCCGGAATGTTAGGCCTGTGCGCAGACCCTGTTGAATGCTTGACTATATCCAACCGTATGAACGCGCAAACCAAAAACGCCACCACCATACTCGGTATCGAGTCGTCATGCGACGAAACCGCAGCCGCTGTTGTGCGCCGTGCGGGCGATGGCGCAGGTGTCATATTGTCCAATGTGGTGCTCTCCCAAGACGATGCCCACAGACCCTATGGCGGTGTCGTACCGGAGATCGCAGCGCGCGCCCATGTCACCCATATGGACCGGATCGTTGCCCAGGCACTGGACGATGCCTCCAGCGATTGGGGCGATATCGATGCGGTTGCCGCCACCGCCGGTCCGGGCCTGGTCGGCGGCGTGATTGTCGGCCTGATGACCGCCAAGGCAATTGCCCTTGTGCACGATATCCCGCTGCTTGCCATCAACCATCTCGAGGGCCATGCGCTGACCGCGCGCCTCACCGGCAACGTCTCATTTCCATATCTGCTGCTTCTGGTGTCAGGAGGTCACACTCAGTTGCAGATTGTCGAAGGGGTAGGCCGATATCGGCGCCTCGGCACCACCATCGATGATGCCCTGGGAGAAGCATTCGACAAGACCGCCAAACTGCTGGGTCTGGGGTATCCGGGCGGACCTGCGGTCGAACGCGCAGCGCAAAACGGTGATCCCGAACGGTTCCCCTTGCCACGCCCGCTAACCGGCCAGGACAACTGCAATTTCTCGTTTTCAGGCCTCAAAACCGCGGTTCGAAACACGGCCCACACGCTCGATCACATCAGCCCACAGGACACAGCCGACCTGTGTGCCGGTTTCCAGGCGGCCGCTGCCGATTGCCTGCACGACCGGACCGCCCGGGCAATGGCCCAATTTCGATCCCGGTTTGGCCATATCGATCGGCCTGTCCTGGTCGCCGCCGGTGGCGTCGCGTCCAACGCCGCCCTTCGCCAGACCCTTGAAGCACTGTGTCAGGATCGCGGTTTCCTGCTCGACTGCCCGCCGCCGGATCTGTGTACCGACAACGCCGCCATGATCGCCTGGGCCGGCGCTGAACGTCTGGCCGGCGGGCTGACCGACCCGCTCGATGCCATGCCACAGGCACGCTGGCCGCTTGATCCGTCAGCGGAACCGGCACCGGGTGCGGGTGTAAAGGCGTGACATACACATTGAGAAACCGCCCCGACAAGTGGTACCCAAGGGGCAGCAATCACTTCGGACCGAGGGCCGGCCATGGCGAATGAACCAGTAACGCGTATCGGAGTGGTCGGCGGAGGCGCCTGGGGCACCGCACTCGCCACGGTCGCCGCCCGGGCAGCGCTCGACGTCAAACTCTGGGCGCTGGAACCGGAGGTGGCCGATGCCATCAATGCCGGTCACGAAAACACGACCTTTCTCCCCGGTGTCAAACTCGACGAGGCAATCTCGGCAACCAACGACCTGGCGGACATGGCCGATCGGGACGCAATTTTGCTGGTCACTCCGGCCCAGGCGCTCCGGGAGGTTGCCGGGACATTGTGCCAGCACGTCGGCTCGCATATTCCTCTTGCCATATGTTCAAAAGGCATCGAGCGCGGATCGGCGCTGATGATGACCGAGGTTTTGTCCCAGGTGGCGCCGTTTGCCAATATGCTGGTCCTGTCCGGTCCAAGTTTCGCCGCGGATGTCGCACGTGGTCTGCCGACCGCGGTAACGCTTGCCGGCCGCGATCTCGATCATGGCAAACCGATCGCTGAGGCCCTGTCCGGCCCGACGTTCAGGCCCTATCTGTCCGGCGACATGATCGGCGCGCAGGTCGGCGGTGCCATCAAGAATGTGCTGGCCATCGCCTGCGGGATTGTCGAAGGCAAGAAACTTGGCGCCAGTGCCCGCGCTGCCCTGACCACCCGCGGTTTTGCCGAACTTGTGCGTTTCGGCACGGCACTTGGCGCCCAGGCGGAAACCCTTAACGGCCTGTCCGGTCTGGGTGACCTGATCCTGACCTGCACCAGTTCCCAGTCGCGCAACATGTCGCTCGGCATGGCGCTCGGCCAGGGACAAACCGCAGAACAGGTTCTGGGCGCCCGCACCTCGGTCTCGGAGGGCGCCTACACCGCCGCCGTGGTCGTCGAAATGGCCCGGACGCGCGGTATTGAAATGCCGATTTGTGCCGCCGTGAACGAAATCCTAGAGAGCACGACCGATGTTGACGGCGCCATCGAACGCTTGCTGACACGGCCGATCAAGGCTGAGAACTGAAAATCATAAAGGAGGCATAACAACATGTTGTTCGCACTTATCTGCACCGACAAACCGGGCGCGCTCGATCTGCGCCTTGCCACCAGGGATGCCCATCTCGAATTCCTGGCCGCCAACAAAGACATGATCAGGCTTGGTGGTCCGTTCATCAATGAGGATGCCAGTGGAATGAACGGCAGTCTTATAATCATTGAGGGCAACAGTGTCGAAGAGGTCCGCGCGGTCGCCGAACAGGACCCTTACGCCAAAGCCGGTCTGTTCGAGAGCGTCGACATTCGACCCTGGAAATGGACCGTTGGCAACCCGGAGGCCTGACCCGATGGCATATTGGCTGTTCAAATCCGAGCCCAACACCTGGGGCTGGCATCATCAAAAGGCATCCACCGCGCCCGGCGAGGAATGGGACGGGGTGCGCAATTATCAGGCGCGCAACAACATGCGTGCCATGAAAAAGGGCGAACTCGGCTTCTTTTATCATTCGATCGATGAAAAACGCATCGTCGGGATCATCAAGATATCAGCCGAAGCGCATCCAGATACCACCGACAGTACAGGCAAATGGGAATGCGTCGACGTCAAGGCCGTATGCGACGTGCCCCAACCAGTCACCCTAGACGACATCAAGGGCGAGCCTTTGTTGGCGGATATGATACTGGTCAACAATTCACGGCTTTCGGTTCAGCCGGTGACCGACGAGCAGTGGCGTATCGTCTGCAAGATGTGCGGCTTCAAAAAACCGCCAACCCCGTGAGGCACGACTATGAGCACCGCCCTGGAACAGACCAGCGCGGACCCCTGCACTGCATTTATTCAAGCCAACTGCCAGCAGGTTCCGGTACCGCTCGTCCCCGAAATCACCCTGGCCCTTGCCCATGAAGCCTTGCCTTTGTGGCAAAAAACCGAAGATGAACTGGGGGAATTAGGCTTGCCGCCGCCCTTTTGGGCTTTTGCCTGGGCTGGCGGGCAGGCACTCGCCCGCTACGTGCTCGATCATCCCCAATGTGTCCTGAACCAGCGTGTGATCGATCTGGCGTCGGGCTCCGGCCTGGTCGCCATTGCCGCAAAACTGGCCGGCGCCGCCCATGTGCTGGCCTGCGATATCGACCCATATGCCAAGGCGGCGGCCCGGCTCAACGCCCGGGCGATGAATGCCTCGATCGAGATAACTAGAACCGATCTTTTGGCCGATCCACCGCCAATCGCAGACGTCATTTTGGCCGGCGACATCTTTTATGACCGTCCGCTTGCCGAAAAGGCCCTGTGCTGGCTAAAACTGGCCCAGGCCCAGGGCACCAATATACTGATCGGCGATCCAGGACGCAGTTATCTGCCCAGGGATCAGTTGAAGCAGCTGTTGGACTATTCAGTGCCCGTGACCCGCGAACTGGAAGATGCGGAAATCAAGCACACCACCGTCTGGCAGCTGATATAGAACCCTTTGCAATGTCGGGAGACCTGTCATGGAGTTCACCGGGATCAACTACATCGCTGTCGTCGCCGCAGCCGCGGCCGGTTTCGTGTTCGGCGCGATCTACTACACCACGCTTGGAAAACCCTGGATGGCGGCCGCTAAATTAAACCCGGACGACATCAACCGCGCAAACCCCGTGCCCTATATCGTTGCGGCCATCGCGCAACTGATCATCGCCTATATGCTGGCCGGCATGCTCGGTCATCTCGGCACCATGACCCTGAAGGGCGCGCTCATCACATCGGTCTTTATCTGGTTCGGCTTCATTGTCACGACCATGGCGGTGAACCACCGGTTCCAGAGCGCAGCTCCCATGCTGACCGTGATCGACAGCGCACATTGGCTCGGCGTGCTCCTTGTCATGGGTGTGGTCATCGCCCTGATCGGTCTTTGATGGGTGAAGCGGATCCACGGCCACAGGCCATCGCACTCTGCAGGATTGACGAGATTGCAGATCCAGGCGCCCGCAGCTTCGAAATCGACGGAACAGACGGCCTGATCGACATCATCGTTGTCCGGCAGGGCGAGGTTGTCCATGGCTATCTCAACCGCTGTCCCCACAAGGGCACGCCTCTTGAAACTTTCCCGGACCGGTTCCTGTCACGCGACGGCACCGAGTTGATCTGCTCCACCCATGGTGCGAGGTTTCGGTTGGATGATGGACTATGCTCTGAGGGGCCGTGCAAAGGCCGGCATTTGAGGTCGGTTCAGTTACTTAGAAAGGGCGATACAATCACACTGTCCCCCGCCCCATTGAATAAACCATAGGCACTGCATGGCGACCCATCAGGTTCTACCCGCATCCAACGTTAAGTCCCTCGCCTGGCATGGCGACACGCTTATCGATATGGCAGCCGGTGGCAAGGTCTACGGACTTGACGGCTCTGCTCACAAAGTCCGCTTCATGACGTCATTTAGCTTTGACGCCGCAATCCTGTCCGGAGACGGCGCCTATGCGGTCCTGTATAAACGCTTCGGTACCAAGGCAGTCATATTTCACGAAGGCGTTCTCATTCGCGAAATAAACCGCAGCTACTACTTCGCCGAAATGTTCGACTATCCGGTTTGTCTGTGGACCGACAGCCAGAACAGGACCTTGATTGCCCATTGCCCGGACGATTATAACCGGATCGAAATCGAGGATGCGAAAAGCGGTGAACGGCTGACCGACAGCAAGGACCGGTCCCCCAGCGACTTTTTTCACTCCCGGTTTGAGGTAAGCCCCAATGGCAAACGGTTGCTCAGTGCCGGTTGGGTCTGGCACCCGCTCGATGTTCTGAGGGTCCTCGATCTGCAACGCGCCCTCTCCGACCCCCATCACCTGGACGACAAGGATGACGGTACTGTTTGGCTGTATGAAGATTACCTGGCCGAATGCCACTCGGCTTGCTGGCAGGACAACGATACGCTGCTTCTGGCGATTGAGATCGATAAAGGCGAGTATACCGAATTTACCGGCCAAGACCCGCGGGACGTCTCTCTCTTACGGCTGGTGAGATACGACGCCTCAGACCGCAAAATACTCTCGTCAATTGACATGGCGGAACCATTGGGAAGTTTGATGCCGGTCGGCCTGAGCCATGTTTTGGCCTTTTACGGTCACCCCCGGCTTATTGAACTCACCACTGGCAAGGTTGTCGAAGAATGGCCGCAACTTTATTCAGGACGGCAAGCCGGCTGTATCGTTGACGCTAAAGCAGCTCCCACGCCGCCAATGGCTCTCGACCCGGCGAACACAAGGTTCGCGATTTTGTCGGGCACGGATATTCACGTGATTGGGTTTTAGCTTCTGGTCTCAGGCAGTCAAAAAGTCGCAATACCAAAGTCTGAACGCCCATGCTGTTGCCGATTTCACATGGCCAGACCATAATGCAGCTCGATTGAGTTGACCTTTGCTGGAGGCGGTTTGCCATGTCTGAAGTTCATGTTCACAAAGTCACTGACGAGTGGGCTGCACGCGCCCATGTCGACAACGCCAAATACCTCGAAATGTATCAGGCGAGCATCGACAACCCGGACGCGTTCTGGGGCGAACATGGCAAAAGCCTTGACTGGATCACGCCTTATACAAAGGTCAAGAACACCACCTACGACTATGACAATGTCTCGATCAAATGGTTCGAGGACGGCAGCCTCAACGTCTGCGCCAATTGTGTTGACCGGCATGTCGCGAGCCGCGGTGACCAGGTGGCGATCATCTGGGAAGGCGATGATCCAAACAAGGATGAGCATGTCACCTACAGGCAACTGCACGAGCAGGTATGCAAGTTTGCCAATGTTTTGAAGAAAAACGGTGTCAAGAAGGGTGACCGGGTCACCATCTATATGCCCATGGTGCCGGAGGCGGCTTACGCCATGCTGGCCAGCGCCCGCATCGGCGCGGTCCATTCCATCGTATTTGGCGGTTTCTCGCCGGACGCCCTGGCCGGCCGCATCACCGACTGTAAATCGAATTTCATCATCACCGCAGACGAAGGCCTGCGCGGCGGACGCCCGATCCCGCTCAAGGCCAACACCGATGCAGCATTGGCCAAATGCCCGGGCGGTGAAAAGGTCCTTGTCGTGCGGCGCACCGGTAACGAGGTGCCGTGGAACGCCGACCGCGATCTCTGGCTGCATGAGGAACTGGAAACCGTCGACGCCGACTGCCCGCCCGAGGAGATGAACGCCGAAGACCCGCTGTTCATTCTCTACACCTCCGGCTCGACCGGCCAGCCCAAGGGTGTGCTGCATACCTCTGGTGGCTACCTGCTCTATGCCTCGATGACCCACAAATACGTCTTCGACTATCACGACGGTGACATTTACTGGTGCACCGCCGATGTCGGCTGGGTTACCGGCCACAGCTATATTGTCTACGGACCACTCGCCAATGGCGCCACCACCTTGATGTTCGAAGGGGTGCCCAACTACCCCGACGCCTCGCGCTTCTGGCAGGTCTGCGACAAGCACAATGTCAATATCTTCTATACCGCTCCGACCGCGCTGCGCGCCTTGATGGGTGCCGGCGATGATTATGTCACCGCAACCAGCCGGTCCAGCCTCAAACTTCTTGGAACCGTCGGCGAACCGATCAACCCGGAAGCCTGGGAATGGTACTACAACATCATCGGCGAAAAGCGCTGCCCGATCGTCGACACCTGGTGGCAGACCGAAACCGGCGGCATCATGATCACGCCGCTGCCCGGCGCGATCGATCTCAAGGCCGGATCGGCGACCAAACCGTTTTTCGGCGTGCAGCCGGCATTGGTCGATGCGGACGGCAATATTCTCGACGGCGCAACCGATGGTAATCTGGTGATTACCGATTCCTGGCCGGGCCAGATGCGGTCGGTCTATGGCGATCATGACCGCTTCGTGCAGACCTATTTCGCGACCTATAAGGGCTATTACTTCACCGGCGACGGCTGCCGCCGCGACGAGGACGGCTATTACTGGATCACCGGCCGTGTCGACGATGTGATCAACGTCTCCGGCCACCGCATGGGAACCGCGGAAGTGGAATCCGCGTTGGTCGCCCATGAAAAAGTCGCCGAGGCCGCCGTCGTCGGCTACCCGCACGATATCAAGGGCCAGGGCATCTATTGTTATGTCACATTGATGGCCGGCGAGCAGGCGACCGATGAACTGCGCACAGAACTCAGGCAATGGGTACGCAAGGAAATCGGACCGATCGCAACCCCCGATCTGGTGCAATTCTCACCCGGTCTGCCCAAGACCCGTTCAGGCAAGATCATGCGCCGAATTCTGCGCAAGATCGCAGAGGATGATTTTTCAAGCCTCGGCGACACATCGACCCTGGCCGATCCGGCGGTGGTCGACAATCTGATAGACAACCGTCAAAACCGCGCAACCACTTAAACACTGGCTAAAATTTTGGCTAAAAAAAAAGGCGCGTCCGGACGGCGCGCCTGTTTTCTTGTGCACATCACTGCATGCCAGCACCATCATTGCTTTTCCACGGATTTTTGGAACCATTTACACGGTTGAGCAATGGTTATTCTTCGTGTACGAACAAGTAATGAGCCAAGGTCAGCTCACGGCCTAAATTTCCGGGCTGAAGCTTGGACCATGGATTTATTGCGTGATTGCGCGAGGCCAACAGTCACAAGGGGGCGGTGAAATCTGATGGAAAATCAACCTGAGAGTGTTCGCCTGGCGAGCCGGCACACTGATCATGCCAATCCCGGGAAAAGCCCAACGTGACGCCGTTCGGTGCTGAAATCCGCCGATTGCGTTCAGCAATTGGGATGACCCTGAAACAACATGCCGCGCAGATAGGCGTAACGTCAGCCTATCTGTCAGCGTTGGAACACGGTCACAGGGGGGTTCCAACGGACGAAATGCTGCTGCGAATTCTCGCCGTATTGCAGTTGACGCCCGACGATTCGCAGCGGGCCTGTGATCTGCTCAAACATTCCCGCCCGAAAATTACCATCGATACGGCGGGACTTGACCCCATGGCGACGGAAATCTCCAATCGTCTGGCAACCACCATCGCCCGGATCAACGAAACCGACCTGAAACAGCTTCTGTGGTTCATCCGCGGCCTGGATGAAACCTATGTTCGCCCGGCCACCAACGAGAGCTATGACAACCGGTCGCGGAATGTCGAATAGTCGAAGCGCCTTATCACCTCGAGCGCGTCGGTTTCAGAGTTCCACAAAGCGATCGCCGGCAGTTTCATGCCGTTGAATGTCGAGCTCTTGACCATTGTATAATAGGCCTGGTCCTCGATCAGTAACCGCTGCCCGATTTCGAGCGGCCGATCGAAGCCGTAATCACCGATCACATCGCCCGCAAGACAGGTCGGCCCGCCGATCCGGTAAACCACGCCGTCCCGGTCCGCCCGTGCGCCCAGGATATCAGGCCGGTAGGGTGCCTCGATAACGTCGGGCATGTGGCAGGTTGCCGACACGTCGGCAATCGCCAGCTTCATGTCGTTATGGGTAATGTCCAGTATTTCGGTGACCAGAACACCGGCATTCAATGCGATCGCCTCGCCCGGTTCGAGATAAACTTCAAGCCCGGTGCGTTGGCGAAAATCGGAAACCAAGCCGACCAGGCCGTCGACATCATAATCAGCCGCGGTTATCAGGTGCCCGCCGCCGAAATTGATCCAATCAAATTGCCCGAACAGATCGCCGAACCGGTCTTCCACCGCCGCCACGGTTCGCCGCAGAGGTTCAAACCCATGTTCGCACAGAGTGTGAAAGTGCAGTCCGGTGATGCCCGCAAGGTCCAGTCCGTCGAGCGCACGCCGGATAGATCCCAATCGCGAGCATGGTGCACAGGGGTCATAGAGCAGATTGGTGCCTTCGCTGTGCTCCGGATTGATGCGCATGCCGAACCGCAGGGAGGGACGGTCTAACTGAGCGCTAAGCGCCTGGTCCCTGTACCGCCGCCATTGATCCGGCGAGTTGAACACAACATGATCGGCGAGAGTAATTATCTGGCTCATATCGTCCGGGCTGAAAGCCGGCGAATAGACATGAACTTCACCGCCGAAGTCCTCGCGCCCGAGTTTCGCCTCCCACAGCCCGCTCGCCGCCACACCATGCAGATGACGTTTGATCTTGTCGGCGACCGCAAACATGGAGAACGCCTTGAGCGCCAGGAGCACCCGGGCACCGGCATCGCGCTGCACCCGCGCCAGGACCTGGAGGTTCTGATCCAAGACCACTTCATCGACCACGAAACACGGGCTTGGCACGCGCTGTGGATCGAATTTCAGGAATGTCGATGTCATTGCAGGTTCAAATTGTCCAGCCCTAACGGCTATTCCCAACTATCGATCATGGACCAGCCGATACCCAGTTTTGGCATTTCCGCCAGAAACGGATCGGGATCCAGTTCCTCGACATTGACCATCCGGTTCGCGCGCCAGTCTCCATTTGCAATCAGCAGCGCGGCCGTCACCGCCGGTACGCCGGTGGTGTAGGAAATCGCCTGCGAACCGACATCTCCATAGCAGTCTTCATGGGCCTTCGTCGAATAGATGAAAACGGTGCGGTCACGGCCGTCTTTCGTACCGGTGACCTCGCACCCGATACACACTTTTCCGGAATAGCCTTTTGCCAGAGTTGCCGGATCGGGCAGCAGGGCCTTGACCAGTTTGATCGGCACTACGTTTTGGCCTTCAACATTGACCGCATCAGGCGACAACAGGCCCAGGTTCTTCAGCACCGTAAACACTTCGATATAGCGGTCGGAAAACCCCATCCAGAACTCAATCCGCTCTGCATCGACATTGACCGCCAGGGAATGGATTTCGTCATGGCCCATGGAATAGAGCTTGAACTCGCCGAGTTCGGGAAAATCATAAGCCCGGCTGCGGCTATGACAGGGTATGGTTTTCCAATCGCCGTTCTCCCAATAGACCACGTCTTCCATGATTTCCCGCAGATTGGTCTCCGGATCGAAATTTGTGGCAAAATACCGTCCGTGATCGCCACCATTGACGTCCATGATGTCGACCGTTCGGATGCTGTCCAGAACGTGCTTTGCCACATGCGCAGTGAACGCATTGACCACTCCTGGATCGAAGCCGATACCGAGGATTGCGGTCAGCTCCGCTGCGGCAAAACGGCCCCGCAATTTCCATTCATAATTGGCATACCACGGTGGCGGCAGGTTCATTTCACCCTCGCCTTCATGCACCGCGGTATCGAGATAATGCGCACCTTCCCCAAGACATGCCTCCATCACCGGCAGGTTGATATGGGGGCTGCCGACATTGAGCACGATGGAGGCCTGCGCTTCGCGTATCAGCGCCCGGGTCGCCTCGACATCCTTGGCATCCAAGGCCCGCACTTCAAGCCGCCCATCAGGTACTGCAAGATTGCCGCGTGCGTGTATTTCACCAGCGATCGCATCGCATTTTGCAACCGTTCGCGAGGCCAGCCAGACATCGCCGAGCCGGTCATTGTTCTGGGCGCATTTGTGGGCTGTCACAGCACCGACGCCGCCGGCGCCGATAATCAATACGTTTTTGAGTGGTGCCACTTCATGGTCTCCCTCAATGCTGTCGGAAAGGCTGGATCTCGGTTGGCACATCAGACGCGTTCGGGTCAGAAATCGCTGACAATGCCCTTGGTTTCCCAATCACCGTAGCGTGTCGGCTCGGGGCCCTTGCGGCCCATCAGTTCTTTTGGCTGTTGGCCATCAAATTGCCCGTTGAGCGCACGCCGCGCCTCAGCTTCTTCAAGCGCCTGCTTGGCGTGCGCGGACAGTTTTTTCCTGTTTTGCGGCTCAGTGCGCGTCATCGATAGGGTCACCTATCCTTACGTTTACGATCTTGCACTTCGGTGCTCCAATTCCCATCATATAGGCATGAACCAATTGCGCCATCAAGGGCCGGACACCTGCGGCCTTTTGCGCGCAGAATCACGGGTTGTGACATGAACTATTTCCGCACCGGCCTGTTGCTGGCGGCGATGACCGGACTTTTTCTCGCCCTCGGCTATTTGCTGGGCGGCGCTGCGGGCATGATGATCGCATTCGTCATAGCGCTTGCCATGAACGGCTTCAGCTACTGGAATTCCGACAAGATGGTTCTGCGCATGTATGGCGCAGAACAAGCAGACGAGCGCTCCCATCCGACCTATTACGGTATCGTGCGCACCCTTGCCCGCAACGCCGGCATGCCCATGCCCAAGGTCTATGTGATAGACAATGCGCAGCCCAATGCATTCGCCACCGGCCGCAACCCGGAAAACGCCGCGGTCGCGGCATCGACCGGCCTGCTCGCCCACCTCACTGCAGATGAAATCGCTGGCGTCATGGCCCATGAATTGGCGCATATCAAGAACCATGACACGTTGATCATGACCGTCACCGCAACCTTCGCCGGCGCCATCTCCATGCTCGCCAATTTCGCGCTGTTCTTCGGTCGTGGCCGGGACAATCCTCTGGGGCTGATCGGCTCCATTGCGCTCATGTTCCTGGCACCGCTGGGTGCCATGCTGGTGCAGATGGCGATCAGCCGCACACGCGAATATGCCGCCGACCGCATGGGTGCCGATATCAGCGGCCAGCCAATGGCGCTTGCATCGGCCTTGCAAAAGATAAGTGCACATGCACATAGTGTCGAGAACACGGTCGCCGAACGCAATCCGGCCACTGCCCACATGTTTATCATCAACCCTCTGTCAGGCGCGCGCATGGACAATCTGTTTTCCACCCATCCGGACACCCAGAACCGGATCGACGCCCTGACGGAAATGGCGCGTGAGCACAGTCACCATGGCGCTGCTCTTTCCAGCGAAAGACCAAACCCAAGGCGGGACACCGACACCGGCACTTCGTCGGGAACATCCGTGCCGGTAAGCAGACGCCCTGGCCCGTGGGGCTAGGGCCCGGTGGATCTGACCGAAACAGAGCCCGGCACTTGACCGATAGGGGCCGGATCGGACTTCCGGCGCGCCAGTCTGCAATCAGACTTCTGGCGGCGGTGCTGCGCGACAAGCAGCCCTTCGACGACATCTTTCACAACGATGCTCAGAGCGGCCTGCTCAAGAGTTTTACCGTGCGCGACCGGGCGCTTGTGCACCTGATCGTTGCCACCGTGCTGCGCCGCAAGGGCCAGATCGACGATGCCCTGTCGCGCTTTCTGCAAAAACCTCTGCCGGAAAAATCCGGCACCGCGCGAGAAGTCCTGCTGACCGCAGCGGCCCAGCTGATATTCCTCAAGACACCGCCCCACGCAGCGATTGATCTGGCACTGCGTGCCGCCGATCTCGACCGCAGGGCGCGCGGCTACAAGAGCCTCATCAATGCGGTTCTGCGGCGGGTGTCGGAGAACGCATCGGACATTCTGGAAAGCCAGGATGCCGAACTGCTCAACACCCCGGACTGGCTTTGGCACCGCTGGGCCAACACCTATGGTGACGACACCGCGCGCGCCATTGCACGGGCCCATTCCCGCGAACCTTCCCTTGACCTGACCGTCAAACAAGACGCTGCGGCCTGGGCTGAACGGCTGGGTGGCCATTTGATGCCGACCGGGTCTATCCGCCTGCTCCGGCCCGGCCGGATATCCAAGCTCGACGGCTATGATGAGGGCGCATGGTGGGTGCAGGATGCAGCCGCCACCCTGCCTGTCCGGCTTCTTGGCGACATTACCGGCAAGACGGCGCTCGATTTATGCGCAGCACCCGGCGGCAAGACGGCGCAACTGGCAGCCGCCGGTGCACAGGTCACAGCGGTTGATGTGTCAAAAAACCGGATGAAACGGCTCGGTGAAAACCTGAAACGCCTGAATCTTGCAGCCGAACAGGTGATCGCGCCGGTCCTGGAATTTATGCCAGACGCGCCTCCTGATGTAATCCTCCTGGACGCCCCGTGTTCGGCAACCGGCACGATTAGGCGGCATCCCGATGTGGCCTTGGCCAAGACTGAAGATAGCATCGCTGAACTGTCCCGGGTGCAGCAGCGCATGCTCGACCACGCCATCGAAATCCTCGCACCTGGTGGCCTTTTGGTGTTTTGCACCTGTTCGCTCGAGCCGGAAGAAAGTGAGCATCATGCCGCACGGGTTCTGGCACCTGACGCCCGTATTCGCCGGGTGCCCGTAACAGCGGACGAAATCGGCGGACTGTCGGAATGCATCACCGCGTCAGGCGATTTACGGACCCTGCCCAGCCACTATACGCTGGATGATCCAATGCTTGCCGGCCTTGATGGTTTTTTCGCCATGCGCCTGCAAAAACTGTGAGCGCGGTTGCAGTTGGCAGGCAGTGTTGATATGCAACGCTCAGCATGACCAGACCGATCAAAATCGCCCCGTCGATTCTTGCCGCCGACTTTGCCCGTCTCGGCGAAGAAGTCGAAGCCGTTGCCGATGCCGGCGCTGACTACATTCATCTGGACATTATGGACGGTCATTTCGTCCCGAATATCTCTTTTGGCCCCAGTGTTATCAAAACTTTAAGGCCGTATACCGATAAGATGTTCGACGTGCATTTGATGATCGCCCCTGTCGATCCCTATATCGAGGCGTTCGCCAGGGCCGGAGCCGATATTATAACCTTTCACCCGGAAGCCGGGCCGCACGCACACCGAACCGTGCAGGCCATTAAGGCGGCGGGATGCAAGGCTGGAATATCTCTCAATCCGGGCACGCCGATCGAGGTGATCGACCCGTTGTTGCAGGATCTCGACCTGGTCCTGGTGATGACCGTCAATCCGGGCTTCGGCGGCCAGCGGTTCATTGAAAGCCAGCTTTGCAAGATCCGCGCCTTGCGTGACCGGATCGAAAAAACGGACAAGGACATCGATCTTGAAGTCGATGGTGGTATCAATTTCGAAACCGCACCTCTGGCCATCGCCGCTGGAGCCGACGTTCTGGTTGCCGGCACAGCGACCTTTGACGGCGGCGCATCGGCCTATGCGGGGAACATCGCAAAGCTGCGGGGCGGCACGCCTTAGCGCGACTGTCCCAGAACTCCCTTCATCACTTTCCCGGTGCACCCGATGAGTGCGCCATCCGGCAAAATGCAGGACATTACCCAGACGGCCATCGCCGAACTGGCCCAGGCGGCATCAGGCTGGGCGCACCGCTGGATGCCATCGGGCAAAGCCACCGCACCAAGCGCGATCGTTGCTTCGCCCAAACCGTTAGTCACTGGAAACCCCGACCACGCCCGGCAGATCTATCAGGGCCGCTTCACCCTGGCCGGCACGCAGATCGACACCGGGGCAAAATCCCCCTTCGGATTTGATGCAGCCCCGGATGACTGGCGCACAGCACTGTCATCTTTCTCCTGGCTTGGTGATCTGGCGGCGGCTGAAAGCGAACTGGCGCGCGCCCAGGCGCGCTGGCTGATCACAGACTGGATCGAGACGCAGCCACGAAAACGCAGCATCGACTGGTCCGTTGCCGTCCTCGCCGACCGGCTGATCGCATGGCTGGCACACGCGCCGTTCTATTTGACCAATGCCGGGGAAACCTTCCACCGCACATTGATGGCAAGCATTGGATGCCAGATCCAGCACCTGCAACGGACCCTGCCCGGAATTCGCATGGGCACGGCCCGGCTGCACGGTGTGGTAGCGCTCAACCAGGCACTCGTCTGCACCGAAGGCCTGGAGAAACATCATGCCCACGCCGCAAATCTGCTGGGCGCCGCCCTGGACCGCCAGATATTGCCGGACGGTGGCCATGTTTCGCGCAATCCAGCCCTCGCCGCAGAGGTGCTCGCCGATCTTTTGCCTCTGAAAGCCTGCTTCGCTGAACGCCAGATCGAACCGCCGGACGCCCTGGTCGGTACAATCGATCGCTTATATCCCTTCTTGCGGATGTTTCTCCATGGCGACCAGGGTCTGGCTTTTTTCAACGGCGCCAGCGAAACCAGCCGCAAGATGATTGCCCTTTTGCTGGCCCAGGACACCGAACGCGCCAGACCGCTGAGCTTCGCCCACCAGTCCGGCTATGGCCGCCTTGCGCAAGGACAGTCCGTGATCATTGCCGATATCGGCGCCACCCGGTCGGCGCGCGACAGCGACACCGGCCACGCCGGCGCTCTGTCATTTGAAATGAGCCACGGCAAACAGCGTATTGTGGTCAATTGCGGTCACTGTGCGACCGGCCCTCATGAATGGCGCATGGCCACCAGCGGCACCGCGGCGCATTCCACACTCGCCATCGGTGACAGGTCGAGTGCCCGGACAATCCGGCACCCGGCCGTCATCGCGCTGTTCGGCGGTCCTTTGAACTTTGGTCCAGACATGGTCACCGCGGACATCCAGCCCTCGGACGCCGGTCTGCTGTTGAGCGCCCGGCATAACGGCTATGTCAACGCTTTCGGACTGTCCCATCACCGAGAAATCTATCTCGCAGCTGACGGCTTGGACATTCGAGGCGAAGATCAACTGATCGCTGCTGAGGACCCACCGGCGATCGCTCATCCTTTCGCCACAAGGTTCCACCTGCATCCATCGATCAAAGCCAATATGTCGAAGGACAACCAGTCAATCCTGCTCATGCTTCCAGACAGGACCGGCTGGAAATTCAGCGCCAGAGGCGCTCAGGTGGCGCTTGAGGAAAGCGTCTACTTCGCTGATCGCGACGTGCCCCACCGCACCTTGCAAATCGTCCTGTCCGGTAAAACCGCTGGATCCTGTGCCGTGCAATGGGCGTTCAAGGCAATTGAAAAAGTCGCCGTTGCTCCTGACCAGCAAAGACCAAAGCTCACCCGTCTTCCACTGCGCGGCGGCGGTATGAACGATGCCGGAGATGAACGGCAATGATGTGCCGGCCAATCCAATCTTGTTCAACCCGCTTATCGTGATATCCTGACAGCCATGGCAGGGTTCCTATCACGTTTATTCGGCAGGTCTAGCGATGCCGCCCAGGGCGACGAGCCCCGTGGCGAAGGTATTGCCTATAAGGGTTGCACGATCCACGCCGCCCCGCAGAAAGACAGTGGCGGTTGGCGCACGGCAGGCGTTATCGTCAAACCGGACACCGATCCCGAATTGGAGCATAAGTTCATTCGGGCCGACGTTTTCTCATCCCGCGACGAAGCCGAAGCCTGCACCATCCGCAAGGGCAAGCAGATCATCGATGAGCGTGGCGACCGTCTGTTCGACACGCCCTGACACATCGGCACCACCTGACACCCACGATCAGTAACCGACCGCCACTTGGTACAGCCCTTCAACAACTTTGGCCATGCGCAGATAGTCCAGCGTATCTGCCGCGTCACTCGGCTGGTGATAATTGGGGTTCCGGAATTCCGCGGTATCGGTGACCATGACCGCTGGATAACCCGTGGCCCAGAAATTCTGGTGGTCGGAGCGGTCGATCGAGGGCACAAAGGCCGGCGCGTTAATCGAATAAACCGGCAGCGTGTCCGAAACGCTCATCAGGCCCTTGACCCGTGACACCAGTGACCGGTCCCATGCCCGCCCGATGATACCGATGAAGTCCCCGGTGCCGGGATAGACCAGCTTCAACAGGCCGGACAACGGCTGGGGGTAGGACTGGGAGTTTGCTTCAGAAGAGAAAAAGCCGATCATCTCCACGGAGATCATCAGTTTGACGTCGGCGCCGCGCTGCTCCAGGTCTCGCGCATGGAAGTAACTGCCGATATTGACCTGTTCGGCGCCGTCCACATCGCCGCGCACCTCTTCCAGCGTATAAGCCACCAGGTCCAGGCGATGCGCCAGCGTGGGTTTCGCAGTCCCCACAAGCCTGGCGATTTCAAGGATGCCTGCAACCCCACTCGCGTTATCATCTGCGCCGGGGTTGTTGGCGCCTTGCACATCGTAATGCGCACCGACAATCACCCGTGGACCATCCCGTGGACCGAACGAACATGTTACATTGCGGTACATATTGCCGAAGAGCGGCACTTTCTGCTCATCGACCGCACAGCCGGACTCGGCGAATTCGGTTTCGATATAGCTGCCCGCCAGGCTCAGGGCGGCCGGATTGCGAAAGCTTCTTGACGGCTTGATCGATGTCAGCGCCCACACATCGCGCGTCAGACGTTCAACATCTGCAGCCGGTCCCGGGGATACCGCAGCACCGAAAACCACCGGGTTGCGCAGAAACCAGAACAGCCCGCCATAGGCGATCAGGAGCACCAGGCCCGCGCCCATCGCCAGGCGAAGCCAAAGCGGCCTCGTTCGGAACCAGACAACTGCAGTGTTGGATAAAGTCTTCAAAGTTGCATTTGAGCCTGTGGACAATGACGGTAGCGCTTCGTTTCTCGAACTTAGCATGCTATCGGCAGGGCCGAACATAAAACGAGGCACGAATTCCATGTCTGCATCGGTGCACCCGATAAAACGCGCCCTGATCTCGGTTTCGGACAAGACCGGACTGATCGAATTTGCCGAGGCCCTGAGCGCCCAGGGGGTGGAGCTGATATCCACCGGTGGCACGGCGCGCGCTATTGCCGATGGCGGTATCGCAGTACGCGATGTGTCCGATATCACCGGGTTCCCCGAGATCATGGACGGCCGGGTCAAGACCCTGCATCCAAAAGTCCATGGCGGCCTGCTTGCCATGCGCGGCAAGCCTGAGCACCAGGCTGCACAGGCCGAACACGGTATCGCCGACATCGATCTCCTGGTGGTCAATCTCTATCCGTTCGAAGCCACAGTCGCCGCCGGTGCGGCCTACGACGAGTGCATCGAAAATATCGACATCGGCGGCCCGGCCATGATCCGCGCCGCTGCCAAAAACCACGCTGACGTCACTGTTGTTGTTGACAGCGCTGACTATCGATCAGTCCTCGCGGACATGGCGACCCATGACGGCGCCACCACGGTTGCCACGCGCCGACAGCTTGCCGCCAAGGCCTATGCCCGGACCGCTGCTTATGACGCAGCCATCAGCGGTTGGTTTGCCGACCAGCTCGAACTGACATCACCGGAGTTCCGCGCGTTCGGCGGCAGCCGGCTGCAGGCCCTGCGCTATGGCGAAAACCCCCATCAACAGGCAAGCTTCTACGCCACGCCGGAGGCTCGTGAAGGTGTCGCCACCGCGCACCAGGTCCAGGGCAAGGAGCTCAGTTACAACAACATCAATGACACCGACGCCGCATTCGAATGTGTCGCCGAGTTCGATCCGCAACAACATGCTGCCATCGTTATCGTGAAACACGCCAATCCGTGCGGCGTGGCGGTTGGAGACAACCTGCTGGACGCTTATCGCCAGGCGCTGCGCTGCGATCCATTGAGCGCATTCGGCGGCATTGTGGCGCTCAACCGGCCAATCGATGCATCTGTCGCCGAAGCAATTGTCGAGGTCTTTACCGAAGTGATTATCGCACCGGGCGCGAGCGATGAGGCGCTTGAGATCATTGGTGCGAAAAAGAACCTGCGCCTGCTTCTGACCGAAGGCCTGCCCGACCCCGCAGCGTCAGGCCATGCCATGAAACTTGTTTCCGGCGGCATGCTGGTTCAGTCGCGCGATAAAGGTGTGTTGGAGGCCTGCGAGCTCACGGTCGCAAGCAGGCGCCCACCGAGTGATAGTGAAATGCGCGATCTCAAATTCGCCTGGCGCGTGTGCAAGCACGTCAAGTCAAATGCCATCATCTATGCCAAGGATGGCGCCACCGTCGGCATTGGTGCTGGACAGATGAGCCGGATCGATTCAGCCCGTATTGCTGCGCTAAAGTCAGCGGAAGCCGCCGAAGCAGAAGGCCTCACGGAGCCACTGGCCAAGGGTTCTGTGGTGGCGTCAGACGCCTTCTTTCCCTTTGCCGATGGCCTCCTCAAAGCCGCCGAAGCCGGCGCTACCGCGGTTATTCAACCAGGTGGCTCCATGCGCGACGACGAGGTGATCGCCGCCGCCGACGAAGCAGGACTTGCCATGGTGTTCACCGGCATGCGTCATTTCAGGCATTAGAGCGCTTCATGTTCAGGCACGCTCGCCCGGGCGCCGGACAGTGTTTAACTTGCGCAACACGACCCGGGCACCATGTTCGGTGCCCAGAACCCGCAAGGCAAACTCATCGAGCGGTGCGCTCTGCTGCGGCGTATCATCGTCGATCAGCACCCAGGCCCTGAGCGGTGCGGCATGGCGGCCGGCCAGTTCGATCAGGTCGCCATCTTCCACCGCAATAGCTTGCGCAGTATCAGGCGCCAGACGTAATCGGCGTTGCAGGCCCCTGATCCCCGTATAGGGTGAGCGGTCGTCAGCCACGGCCTCGAGCTCATGGGTTGCTGCTCCGCGGCTTTCCCGGCATCGTGCGGTTTCCACCTCATCGATCGAACCGTTCGCGCCAACTGCCACGCCATAGGAAGAAAGCGCTGCCTCGGCACTGATATATCCAGCCGCCACATCTTCAGCCACCCGCCCCGGTTCCCGGCACAAGGGGTCGCCATACCCGCCGCCGCCGGCTGATTGCATGATGATGCACTGGCCCTGGGTAACGGTCAGCCCGGTCGCCTTTCCGGGAACCGGCAGGTCGCGCTCTTCGCCGTCTGTTTCGATCGCCACCCGCACCGGTGCGGCACTGGCACCACCGAGCACGCCGAACGGTGGGATGGCCGCCCGGTCGCTCTGCACAGAATAGACCGCCTCGCTGCCAAGCATGCGGATCTCCCGGCTCAGGCCAAGACCGCCGCGACAGCGCCCGGCACCGCCGGAATCGGGCCGCAATGCGGAACGTTCAACCAGGACCGGCATTTCGTTCTCGAGTTGCTCGGCGGTATGGATCGAGCGGATATTGCCAAAGTCCACATTCATGAACGCACTCGATCCATCGGCACCGTCAAGGCCGCCATTGCCGCCCGCCGGCGCCTCCAGAAAGACATAACCGCGATTGCGCCTACTATCGCGTCCGCCCATGGAATTGGGAAAAGACGTACCGCTCAGATCGCCGGAAACCGCTTCCGGTATGATTTGCGACAGACACCCAAGCATCACCGAGACCGCACGCTTGCGCACCTCGCCATGGGCACCGGCCGGGGCATCGGGGCGCACATCGACGATTGAGGCTTCCGGCGCCTTCAGATGGATCGGGCGAAACACGCCCTGATTGACCGCGCCACCAGGATCGAGTGTTGACTTGAGCGCAACGAACACACCAGCTCCAGCAACCGCAAGCGACGAATTGACGACCCCTGGCACCTGTGGATTTGATCCCTCGAAGTCCGCCGTTACCTCGTCTCCCAAGACTGTCAGCGCCAGGCGCATCAGCACTGGATCGAACCGTCCATCATCGTAATATTCGAGATAGTCTTCATACTCGTAAGTGCCGTCCGGCAGTGTGGTGATCCGTTCGCGCATGCGCGCTTCGCAGCGGTCAAGATTGATGCTGACGCAGTCGATCACCCTGCCGCGGCCGTATTTCTCAAACAGTGCGCGCAACCTCTGCTCGGCAATCCCGCAGGCCCCGACCATGGCCTTGAGGTCACCGATACGGTGTTCCGGCAGCCGCATATTGTTTTCGATCAGCGCCATGACCGCCTTGTTCGGCTGGCCACTCTCAAAGAGTTTGATCGGCGGTATCCGCAGGCCTTCCTGGAAAATGCTGGTGGCAAGGCCCGAATAACTGCCCGGCGTCATCCCGCCGACATCGGCCCAGTGCGAACGAACCGCGGGAAACAGCACCAGTTCACCGTCCTCGAACACCGGAAACAGCAAGGTGACGTCATTCAAATGGGTTCCACCGCGATAGGAATCGTTGAGCACGATGATATCGCCGGGATCAATGTCGCCCTCGAAATCTTCCATTGCACACCGCACCGACCAGGGCATGGGAATCACATGACCCGGATGGTCGTCCGATTGCGCCACCATTTCGGCACGCGCATTGAAGATCGCGCAGGAGAAATCATCGAGTTCGTAGATTGCCGGCGAGTAGGACGCCCGAATGATCGAGGCGCGCATTTCACGCACAATCGAGATAAGACCCTCGCAGACGACTTCCAGCGTGATCGGATCGACGCGCGGGCTCATGATCTTATTCTCCTGAGATGGAGTTCCCCGTAGGTGCCGACCTCGGCGGACCATTCCGGCGGCACCACGGTCACTGCCCCCATTTCCTCGACAATTGCCGGGCCCGTCATTTGGCCGGCAGCCGGCAGCAAAGCCCGGTCATAGACCGGCGTCTCGTGCTGCATGCCCGAAAACCAGACCGGGCGATGTGTCTTGAGCGCACCATCGAGACTGCCCTCATGGAACCTGGTTGGCAGTTCCGGTTTGGCGACTTCGCCGGTCACCGACACGCGCAGGGAGACGACTTCCACCGCACCCTCCATGGCATATCCAAACCGGCGCTCATGGGCCTGATGAAACAGCTCGGTCAATTGCGCCGCATCAGAGGTTTTCTCCGGCAGCGGCACAATCAGATCCCATGACTGCCCGACATAGCGCATGCCCGCCAGACGCGACGTCGAGATCGCGCTGTCGTTCATTCCTTCGGCCGCCATGGCGGCAGCACCGTCCCGCTCCATTTCCGCAAACTGCTGCTCGATCGAGGCTGTATCCGTATCGCCAAGTTCCGTGACATAGGTGCGGACATGTTCGTGGCGAACATCGGATATCAGTGCCCCGAAAGCGGAAAAATTCCCCGGGCTCGGCGGCACCACAACATGTTCCATGTCGAATTCCTGAGCGATCAGGGCCGCATGGAGCGGGCCTGCACCGCCATAGGCCACCAGCACGAAGTCACGCGGATCATAGCCCCGCGACATGGATATCTCCTTGATCGCACTGACCATACGCGCCACCGCAATCCGTACAATGCCATCAGCTGCCTGCGCCCGATCCAGATCCGCGAAATGCCCGGCAATGCGGTCAACCGCCTGTTCGGCTGATGCTGCTTGCAGAGCAAAACTGTCAGCAAGTTTGACGTCGCCCGACAGCCTCCCTAACACCAGATTGGCATCGGTCACTGTCGGCTCCGTGCCACCCCGGCCATAGCTTGCCGGGCCCGGATCGGCACCGGCGCTTTTCGGGCCGACTTTGAGGATATCTCCGGCATCGATCCACGCAATACTGCCGCCACCGGCGCCAACCGTATGAATGTCGATTTGCGGCGTACGGATCGGGTAGTCCTCGATGTAGTGATCGGTGGTTACCGGCGCCCGTAATTCCCGTATCAGGCAGACATCGGTGCTGGTCCCGCCCATGTCATAGGTGATCAGGTTCTCAAGTCCCAGAAGCGCCCCGAAATGCTGGGCCGCAGCGACCCCGCCAGCGGGACCCGATAGCACGGTTTGGACCGGAAACCGCGCTGCCCGCTCGGCGGTCACGATGCCGCCGCTTGAAATCATGATGAAAACCGTCGAGCTAAGCCCGCGCGTCTTCAACTCGCTCGCCAGCATGTCGAGATATTGCGCGGTTACCGGGCCGATATGGCAGTTGAGCGCTGTCGTGTTGAAACGTTCATATTCGCGCATCTCAGGCAGCACGTCCGCCGAAGTGGAGATGAACCAGCCCGGCAGGCCTTCACGCAGCCGTTCAGCAGCGACATCTTCATGGGATGGATTGGCATAGGCGTGCAGAAAACAGACCGCCAGCGCCGCTGGGTCCTGTTCTTTGAGCGTTTCGCCGACCGCATCGATTTCATCCAGCGCCAGCGCCTGCCGCACGCTGCCATCGGCAAACAGCCGCTCCTTGACTTCGAACACATTCCGGCGCGCCACCAGCGGCGGCGCCTTTAGGGTTGTTATGTCGTAGAGCACCGTTCGGTTGGTGCGGGCGATTTCCAGCGTGTCGCCAAAACCGGTTGTCGTCACCATCCAGACCTGTGCGCCGTCGCGCTCGAGAAACGTGTTGGTGCCGATCGTTGTGCCATGGACAAACCGGTCGACATCACCAAGCCCCGCGCCGTCACGGTCGATTGCGTCAAGCACCCCGTCCGACGGGCGCACCGGTGTGGTCGAGGCTTTGGCCCAACTGAGCTCCCCGGTGACATCGTCATAGATAACCGCGTCGGTAAAGGTTCCCCCTACGTCAACACCGATCATACGCATGGATGAAAACCCCTGACGCCCTTTGAGACCGCCGGCGAACTATACGTTTGCCAGCCCCAGTTCCTCAAGCAGTTCCAATCTGTGTTCGTCAAGACGGGGAGCTGCTCGCTCCTCTTTTGCACCCCGCATCCCAAGCGGGCTGGCGGCAAACCGCATCTGGGGCCCATCACTTTGCGCAGGTTCTGAGATCATCTGCCGGGCTGCAATCTGATCCTGGCCCACTGCCTCAGCAATTCTGTTGATCGGGCCACAGGGAACATCGGCGGCGAGCAGCCGGTCGAGCCAGGCATCGCGCGTCCTGGAACAAAAGATCGCGGCGAGAAGCGGTTCAAGCGCGCTGTGGTTTGCATGCCGGGTGCGAAGCTCGTTGAAGCGCGGGTCGTCCTTGAGGTGCGGTGCATCGATGGCGTCACACAAACGCTGCCACGTAGCGTCTCCATCGACCGCAATAACCAGGTCGCCGTCTGCGGCGCTGAATGCCTGAAACGGTGTGACCGAGGGATGCCGCGTACCAATCGGCCGCGGCTCATCGCCGGTGTTCATATGCCGCGCCACAGCGTTTTCCAGGAGCGCCATCTGGCAATCCAGCATCGCCACATCCACCCGCGGCACCCGGCCGTCCCGCGCACGGGCGAGCAGGGCTGATACAATACCGGTGGCTGCAAACAGGGAAGCTGCAATATCGCCGATCGACATGCCCGCCCTGACCGGTGGTCCACCCTCGGGGCCGGTAATGCTCATCAAGCCGCTCATCGCCTGGGCGATCACGTCGAAGGCAGGGCGGTCGTGCAGAGGGCCGGTCTGGCCGAAACCGCTGACCGAGGCGAACACCAGATCGGGATTGAGCCGTTTCAGAGCGTCGGCATCGAACCCCAGTTTCGCCATGACGCCGGGCCGGAAATTCTCCACCAACGCGTCAGCGGAGCCTATGAGTGTCTCGAACACCGTGCGGTCCTGCTTGGCTTTGAGATCAAGAACAATCGAACGTTTGTTGCGATTGATGCTGGCGAAATAGACACTCTCGCCTTCGAGATGCGGGCCGGTCGCCCGTGCTGGATCACCGCCCGGGCGTTCGACCTTGATGACGTCAGCGCCCAGATGGCCGAGCAGCCATGTGCAGTAGGGACCGGCCAAATGAATGGTAAGGTCGACGATACGGATGCCTTCAAGCATGGATCACCGCCCCTGAAACCGTGGCGGCCGCCTTTGCGACAATGCCGCCAGTCCTTCGCTCAGATCTTCACTGCCATAGATGTCGCGGTAGCATTGCTGCACCACAGCCTCGGTCTGCGCACCGTCATCGATCATTCGTTTGGCGGCGGTTATCGCAATGGGTGCCCCGCTTGCAATGTCCAACGTAAGCTGGTCCACCGCTTCGTCCAATGCGTCATCCGCCACGACCATATCAACCAGGCCCCAGTCAGCCGCCTCCTTTGCGCCAAGCCGGCGCCCGGTGAAGGTCAGCAGTTTCGCCCGCGAAGGTCCGACCTGGCGCACCAGCAGCCGGTGTTCCTGCGGTGACAGCATGAGGCCAATCCGGGAGACTGGAATGCCGATCAACGCCGAGGCGCCACACACGCGCAGATCGCACGCCAGCGCCAGGAGATACCCGCCGCCAATGGCTGATGCCTGCATCCGGGCGATGACCGGAAGCGGGGTTTCGGCAAGCCTGTCATAGAGCCCACCAACCCTGTCGTCATAGACCCTTGCATGCTCCGGCGTGTCCATGGCGTCCGGCACTTCATCCAGATCGGCGCCTGACGCAAAGGCCCGGTCACCGGTTCCGGTCAGCACCACAACCCGGACCTGCGCATCCGCCTCACAGCGGTCAATCGCCTGGCACAGTTCCTCGATGGTGCGCAGTCCAAGGGCATTGCGTTTTGCCGGCCGGTCGATGGTCACCGTGGCGACAGCGTCCGTACGTTGCCAGGAAACATGGGCGGGCGCTGCCATGGCGAAAGCCTTAACCGAGCGACAAGTCCCGCAAATGGCTGCTGGCAACCGCCAGCTTGGCCAGCGTCAGGGTTCCGGTCAGAAGTTCATTGATTGCCGATTGCGCCCTCTCCACGGTGTGCTGGTTTTGGGTCGCCCACGCATCCCACGGATCTTTCTTCGTCCCGGATGCCGCCAGTATCTGCGCGGTCAGCGCCCGCTGCGACGCATAGATGCTCTCCAGTGTGTGATTGACCGCAAGCCGGTCAAAATAATCGACCACCGCGACATCTGCAGCACCCGACGCCAGACGGTCGATACCGAGGCTGTCCCCCAATCCATAAAACACCCGCGCGACATCCTCGACCTGGCGCTTGCTTTGTGCGGCGACCAGAATGATATCAGGCCCACGGGTCAAGTGCTTCATCTGGCTCATCTTCCGCGCGACTTCCTTGGGCACCTTGTGCGCAACCAGCGCCTTCTGGTCCTCCTGAACGCCGCGCAGCGCATCACCGGGAAGAACCTTGTCGAACGCCTGTTCCAGCGCGCCAAGGCCGGTTGCGTAATGCGCGACATGGTTCGCCAGATTTCCGGCCACCGAGACATTGCGCATGAACCACACCGTTTGCTGGCGCACCAGATCCTGGATTTCCGAATACAGTGCTATCTGCACATCGCTGGTGACCTTGTTGTCCAGCGCATCGATCTGGGCGTGCAGGTCGATAAAGCCGAAACTGTCCCGCGCCAGCACATAGGCGGTTGAAATGGCTGGTCCATCAGCACCGGTCTCATCGATGATGCGGCTGACAAATGCCGGACCGCCGCGATTGATCATCGAGTTGGCAAGCATGGTGGCAACGATCTCTCGGCGCAGCCGGTGGCCCTTGATTTCCGCTTCGTATTTTTTCTGAAGCTTGGTTGGAAAATACCGCATCAGGTCACGTTCCAGATAATCGTCATCCGGCACGCTGCTGCCCAACAGGCGATCGAACAGCGTGATTTTTGCGTAAGCCATGAGCACCGAAAGTTCCGGCCGGCTCAGCGGTTTGCCTTGTGCTTCACGTTCAGACAGCTCGATATCGTCAGGCAGGAATTCAACCTCTCGGTCGAGCAGTCCTTCATGCTCTATGGTCCGCATCAACCGGGTGAGAAATCCAGCCTCCGCAAGCCCGCGGTTTTGCGTAAGGGTCAGGCTCAGGCTCTGGTTGTAATTGTTGCGCAGGCACAATGCGGCAACATCATCGGTCATTTCCGCGAGCAGCTTGTTACGGGCAGCCCTGGTCAGCTTGCCAGTGGTCTCGGCCGCGCCACAGGCGATCTTGATGTTGACCTCAAGGTCCGACGAGTTCACCCCGGCGGAGTTGTCCACCGCATCCGTATTGACCCGCCCGCCATTCAGGGCAAATTCGATCCTGGCACGCTGGGTCAATCCCAGATTAGCGCCTTCGCCGATCACCTTGACATTGAGTTCCTTAGGCGTGATCCGCACATGGTCATTGGCCCGGTCACCGGCATCGCCGTCGGTCTCCGTTGTCGCCCGGATATAGGTTCCGATACCACCGAACCAGAGGAGGTCGACGTGCGACATGAGGATCGCACGGATCAGTTCGATCGGCGTTACCCGTTTCGACTTGAGGTCGAGTACAGCCTGTATCTCGGCACTCACCTCAATCGATTTCAGCGACCTGCTGAACACCCCACCACCTTTGCTGAGCAGGGCCGGGCTGTAATCCTGCCAGGTTGTGCCAGGCGAATTGAACAGGCGTTTGCGTTCCTTGAATCCGGCGGCGGGATCTGGATCCGGATCGATGAAAATGTCACGATGGTCGAAGGCGGCAACCAGTTTGATCTGCTTCGACAACAACATGCCGTTGCCGAAAACATCGCCTGACATGTCGCCACAGCCGATCACGGTGAACGGTGTCGACTGGATGTCGATGTCCATTTCCCGGAAGTGGCGCTTGACCGCTTCCCAGCCGCCGCGCGCGGTGATGCCCATTTTCTTGTGGTCGTAACCGGCCGACCCGCCAGATGCGAAGGCATCACCCAGCCAGTGCCCCTTGGCTTCGGAAATGCCATTGGCGATATCGGAGAAAGTCGCTGTGCCCTTGTCCGCAGCGACAACCAGATAGGGATCATCGCCGTCATGGCGGACCACCTCAGGCGGCGGGATCAGATCGGCACCGACCAGATTGTCGGTCACGTCGAGCAGGCTCGAAATGAAAATCTTGTAACAGCGCACGCCTTCCGCGATGAATTCATCGCGGGAGAAGGCCGGCGTCAGTTTCTTCGGCACAAAACCGCCCTTGGCGCCAACCGGCACGATGACCGCGTTTTTGACCTGCTGGGCCTTCACCAGACCAAGCACCTCGGTGCGGAAATCTTCCGGCCGGTCGGACCATCTGAGACCGCCGCGCGCAATCATGCCGAAGCGCAGATGCACCCCGACAACGTCCGGTGAATAAACAAAAATCTCCGCATAGGGTTTCGGTTCCGGTAATCCGTCGACTTCTCTGCTCGAGATCTTGATCGCCAGGGCCGGTTTGTGGCCACCGTCTTCCACATGCTGGAAATAATTCGTGCGCTGGCTGGATGTGATGAAATTGACATACCGCCGCAGAATGCTGTCCTGATCCAGGCTCGGCACGTCCTGCAGCGCCGTCTCGATCTCCGAAACCAGTTTCTTTTCAGCAAGCTTGCGTGCTTTTGAACTCGCACCGCCGGTCTCAAAGCGGGTGTAAAACAATTTCAACAGTCGCACGGCGATGCCGGAATAGGCAATCAGCGTGTTCTCCATGTAGTCCGCAGAGAACGCCATCCCGCCAAGCCTGAGATATTTGCCGATCGCACGCAGCAGGGTCACATCGCGCCAGCCGATATTTTCCTTCAGCACCATGGTGTTGTAGGAATCGTTTTCAGCCAAGCCGCGCCACACCGCCATAAAGCATGCTTCAAGCGAAGCTTTGAGATTGTCCAGCTTGACGTCGCCGCCGCTGGCGGTTTCAAGGGCGATATCGTGGATCCACACGACAGACTTCTCGGACCCTTCACAATTGACCTGATAGGACTGTTCGCTGATCGCCCGCAGACCCATATTCTCAAGGATCGGCAGACGGTCTGTAAGCGCAATCGGCTGGCCGAGGTGATAGAGTTTGAGCCGCAGCGCCTTGGCCGCATCGTTTGCTTCCCGATAGAAATCGATCGCCAGGTCGCCTTCCCCCGACAACCCTTCTATCAGGTCGATATCCTTGAGAGCTTCGCTCGGCTGAAACGCCTCCTGATAGGCACCGGAAAATGCGCTCGTGTAGCGGTTGGACAGTGCCTTCGTTTCGTCGACGTCGAAATTCCCGGAGATTGCCTCTCCTAGCCGATCGTCCCAGGTCTTGACCAGTTCGACGACCTGCGCCTCAAGCTCACCCAGGTCAGGCGCCGGTGTCGGCCCGTCCGTGCGGCCGATAATATAGTGCACACGGACCAGGGAACCCTCCGGAAAGGCCGGATAGAAGATCGAAACATAGCCGTTATATTCGTCGGACAGCAGGTTACCCACATCGATCCGCACTTTGGTGTTGAACCGATCGCGCGGGATATAAACAAGTGCGGAGACAAATCGGTCGAACTTGTCGCGGCGCACAAACAACCGCGTCCGCGGCCTTTCCTCCAGTTGAAGGATGCCCTTGGCGGTTTCCAGCAGCAAATCCGCATCGATCTGGAACAGCTCGTCCCGGGGATACTGTTCGACGATGTTCAACAACGCCTTGCCGCTGTGGCTGTCGGGGCCGAAGCCGGAATTTTCGATAATGTACCCGACCTTGCGCCGGAGCAGCGGGATCATCCGGGCACTGCGCGTGTAGGCCGCTGAGGTGAACAGGCCGACCACCCGCAACTCACCGGACAATTGCCCTTTTTCGTTAAACTGCTTGATGCCGATATAGTCCATATGGACGCGCCGGTGGACATTGGCGCGGACATTGGCCTTGGTGATGATCAGCGGCGCCGGCTGCATAAGGAACTCACGCAGCTCCGGCGAAATCGTCACCAGTTCCCGGCCCCGTCGCAACACCTTGACATCCGGATCGCGCAGAATGCCCAACCCCGAACTGGCGGCCGGCTTCAGATCGCCCTTACCGCCGCCGCCTTCGAATGTGTATTCGCGTATTCCCAGGAAGGTATAGTGGTTGTCGAGCAGCCACTGCAGGAACTGGATCGATTCAGCCAGTTCATCGACCGCGACGGGAGGCGGGTTTGTCTGATAGAACGACACCGCCTCATTGACCCGGGCGCGCATCGGCTGCCAGTCCAGCACCGTGGTGCGCACGTCATCGAGCACTTTGGAGATCTGTTGCTCCAGGGCGTCCCGTTCGCTCTTGTCGGTGATCAGGTTGATATGGGCATGAATGAGGCTCTCGCGTCCGGCATTCGGCGCACCGGACGCCATATCGCCGGCCAGCCCGGCAAACCCGCCGTCACGCTTGCGGTTGATGGTCAGGACCGGATGGAGCACCAGATGCAGTCCGGTATTGAGCTCACCCAGCAGCGACAATATGGAATCGACCAGGAACGGCATATCGTCATTGAGAATTTCGACGATCGTGGCCTGTTCCTGCCAGCCGTCCTTGGCGTCTGAGGGATTGAACACACGGACCCTGTGGCGGCCGGGAAGCTTCTTGTCGGCAAATTTTCGCGCCGACATCGCCATCATCGCCAGATCGGATGCCGAGTAGCTGGTGATTTCTTCTTCAACGCCCTGTTCAAACAGCAGCTTGGTGAACTCCGACGCGCTTTTATCCTTGGCGGATTTCGCCGCCTGCGCCGCCGCGGCTTTGATCAAACGTTCCAATTGCGTCTCCCCACCCATGTCATCCCCCTCTGCTAATATCACTGGCCTCTGGTCGTGGTCCCAGTTCGCTCCAGGCATCCAACTGCCCACGTGATACTATTATCCTTCACCAACAGTGATGCGTAAGCCGCCAATTTACAATATAAAACCGGACCAGATGCCACCCGCTTTGCCGGTCACGACCCATTCGCGGTCAAAATCGCGAACACATCCGTAAAAACCACGCAACGAGATCCTTCACATGAGTTCTGAAAACGACAGCATCATCGCCCTCGACATTCCGCCCCTGGAAAAGTTTGACGACGACCTCGAAGTCTATTTCGCCAAGTGCCGGGAAAAACTCGGCTTGGTGCCAAATGTGCTCCAGGCCTACAGCTTCGATCAGGACAAGCTCAGGGCATTCATGGCCATGTATAACGACCTGATGCTGGCAGACGGCGGTCTGACCAAGCTGGAACGCGAAATGATCGCGGTCACCGTGTCGTCGGTCAATAAATGCTTCTACTGCCTGACCGCCCATGGCGCAGCCGTCCGTCAGCTCTCGGGCGACCCGGCTCTGGGCGAGGCGCTGGTAATGAACTACCGGACCCTGAACCTTGATGCCCGGCAGACCACCATGCTCGATTTCGCCTGGAAGCTGACCGCCCACCCCAGCGATATTGTCGAAGCCGACCGCCAGTCACTGCGCGATGCCGGCTTCTCCGATCGCGACATCTGGGACATCGCAGCAGTCGCCTCGTTCTTCAACATGTCCAACCGCATGGCGACCGCCGTCGACATGCAGCCCAACGAAGAATATCACGGCATGGCGCGGTAGGGCACTATACCAGCCCGCTCTGCCGCAGCGCTGCGATCTCCGCTTCCCCGTAGCCAAGTTCACCGAGCAGTTCATCGGTGTGCTGCCCAAGCACCGGCGGACCGTGGGTCACGCCGGCTGGCGTATGAGACAGGGTCACCGGCAGATCGGGCACCGGCACCTCCGTGTCTTTGAAAGAAACGGTCCTATAGAGATCGACTGCTGCCACCTGCGGATGATCCAGCGCCTGGCGGGGCGTGAGCACAGGCCCTGAGGGTACACCGGCCTGATCGAGCCGGGTAAGCGCCTCATCGGTGGTGAGACCGGCGCACCATTCAGCCACCCGGCCACACAATTCGTCGCGGTGGTCGCCGCGCGACTGATCGCTGGCAAACCGCGGATCGGTCAGCCAGCCCGGTTCATCCAGCACATCAGCCCAGCGCCTGAACAGCCCGTCACCCACCGTATGGGTGAGAATATGGCCATCGCTCGTGGCGAACACATCCGATGGCCCATTGGTCTGCACCCGGTTGCCGGTGCCGACCCGGTCGCTTTCCAACAGCGCCTGTTCGATCAAATGATAGCCGAGCACAGCGCAACCGGTGCGCAGCAGGCTCGCCTCCACATGCTGGCCCTTGCCGGTGCGGGCTTTTTCCATCACCGCTGCAAGCGTGCCGAATGCCGCCAGTGAGGCAGTTGAATGATCCACATAAGGCGCCAGCGACTTGACCGGCTGGCCCGGGGTGCCGGACAGATACATGGCCCCCGACATAGCCTGGGCCACTCCGTCGAAGCCGCCGCGATGGGCAATCGGCCCGTCCTGCCCAAAAGCCGTCACCGTGGTCAGGATGATGTCCGGCTTGACCGCTTTCAGGCTGTCATAATCGAGCCCCAGCCGCGATAACCCGGCCGGCGGCAGATTGGCGACCACCACATCGGCAGACGCCACCAGTTTATCGGTGATTTCCGCCGCCTCGGGCGTGCCCAGCTTGAGGGTCAGACTTTTCTTGTTGCAGGCGGTCTGGAAGAACAGGGCGCCTTCCGTATTGTCGCCGGATAGCGGCGCCACATAGCGGTCTTCGCCGCCGTCCGGCCGCTCGATGCGGATCACCTCGGCACCCAGATAGCCAAGCAGGGTCGCGCAATAGGGCCCGGCGATATAGCGGCCGAAATCCAACACCCGAATACCGGTCAGGACGGTCATGGCAAATACGCTCCCTTGGGTCTTTGGCTGCGGAACTTAGATCGCATGGCCAAGAGCAACAACCCTTGTGCTTGTTGTCGCCCCTGGCTCTGGTTATGAAAGCGGAGCTGAATTTTCAGGGAAGGACCAGGCGGCCATGGCACAAGAAGTGATTTTGACCTGCGCGATAACCGGTGGACATGAGAACATCGGCGCGCATCCCAACTTCCCGGTCACACCGGAACAGATCGCCAATTCGGCCCTTGAGGCCAGGAGTGCTGGTGCAGCGGTCGTTCATATCCATGTGCGCGATCCTGAAACCGGCACACCGGTTGGCGATCCGGCACTCTACCGCGAGGTGGTAGAACGCCTCCGTGCCTCAGGCTCCGATGTGCTGATCAATCTGACCACCGGTTATGGCGGACGCTTCGTGCCCGGTGAAGACGACCCCACATCGCCAGGCCCCGGCACCAATCTGATGAGCCCGGAGGCCCGCATGGTACACGTCCAGGAGCTCAGGCCGGACATCTGCACCCTTGATGTCGCCACCATGAATTTCGGCGAACGGGTGTTCATGAACACACCGGCCCATCTGCGCATCATGGCCGGCCTTGCCCGCGACGCCGGCGTAAAGCCGGAGATCGAATGTTTCGAACCGGGCCATATCGTGCTCGCCAAACAGCTCATCAAGGAGGGCGTGATCGACGCGCCGCCCATGTTCCAACTCTGCCTCGGCATTCCCTATGGCTCGCCGGCAACGCCTGAAATCATGACCGTCATGCGCAATATGCTGCCGGAAGACGCCCGCTGGGCGGCCTTCGGCATTTCCCGCCACGAGTTTCCCATGGTCGCTCAGGCGGTCACCCTTGGCGGTCATATCCGCGTCGGTCTGGAAGACAATCTCTATCTCAAAAAGGGTGAATTCGCGTCCAACGGCCAGTTGGTAGAGCGCGCAGCCGGCATCGTGCGCGACCTGGGCGCTGAAATTGCCGAACCTGCCAGGGCGGCTGAGATACTTGAATTGTCGTCGCGAAACCAGACCCGCTGACGGCCACTCATGGCAGGGAGCATACCGGAGCCCCGGCAGCTTGACGCCCTGCTTCGAGACGCCCCCTGCGGGAGCTCCTCAGCATGAGGCATCGTATTAAACCAGCCTCAGCATGAGGTTTTACAACTCGCGGACCTCACCCTGAGGAGGCGCGGAGCGCCGTCTCGAAGGGTGGCCACAATTGGCAAACGAACAAGGATCAAATCCATGAGACCGCCAAAACCACATCTCACACCACTTGCCCCCGAGGACTGGACGGAGGAACAAAGGGATATCCTTGCACCGATGACTCGAGGCGAAGGCCTGGGGCGCGGCGTCATCAACGTCTTTGCCACCCTGGTGCGCTATCCCAAGCTGTTCAAGCGCTGGGGCGTTTTTGCCTCTCACGTCTTGTTCAAGTCGTCACTCAATGCCCGCGACCGGGAATTGCTGATCCTGCGCATCGCACATCTGTGTGACAGCCCGTATGAATGGGGCCAGCATGCTTCCATCGGCAGGGATGCGGGTCTGACGGAAGCCCAGATCGATGCCATCAAATCCGGTGCCGGCGATGCAAGCTGGTCAGACACCGACCGGTTGCTGCTCGCTGCAACCGACCAGTTGCACGGCCAGGCCTGCATTTCGTCCGACACCTGGAAGGAATTGTCTGGCCATTACACGCAAGACCAGATGCTCGACATCATCTTTACCGTCGGCAATTACAACATGCTGGCCATGGCGCTCAACTCCATCGGCGTGGAGCTCGACGACGATTACAAGAGCTATTGAGCATCCTCAGCCCTTGACCGGCTCCATTTTCACCGTCTCCTTCATGGCGAGCAGATTGGCATCACGCCAGGCTTCGACCTCGCTCATGGAGAGATCGCCATAAAGCGCTTCGACTTCGCTTAACGCCACATCGCCGGTTCCTTCCGAACCGGTCCAGCCGAAATGGTCGATGAAGCCGCGCAATCCGCCTTGGCCGCCACCCATATGGAGGCAGAGCAGCGGTCCGGCAAAGGCCCAGCGGAGGCCGGGGCCGTAGCGCATGGCGATATCCACGTCCGCATAATCGCAGATGCCTTCTTTCACCAGATGGTCCATCTCTTCGAACACCGCAAACTGCAGGCGGTTGGCAACGTAGTATTCGATCTCTTTCTTGAGCCGCATGGCCTTCTTGCCGATGCCGTCATAGAACGCCATCGACCAGTCCATGACCTGATCGCTGGTCTTCTCGCCGCCGACCACCTCGACCAGAGGGATCAGGTAGGACGGCGCAAAGGGATGGCCGATGATGCAGCGTTCCGGCTGTGCGCAATTGACGGCAATACGGCTTGGCAGGAACTCCGACGACGAGCTTGCGATCACCACATCATCTTGCGCGGCGGCACCGATCTTTTCGAACATCTCGATCTTGAGGTCTTCCCAGTCCGGTGCGCTTTCCTGAACGAATTCGGCATCCCCAACCGCTTCATCGAGGTCGCTGGTAAAGGTCAACCGGTCGCAGCTGGCGCCCGCAGACAGGCCCTGTTTCTCAAGGCTCGGCCAAGCGCGTTCTATCAGGTCCCGCAGCTTGGCTTCCGCATCTGTGCCCGGATCGGTCGCCATGACATCCATGCCCCGCGACAGGAAATAGGCAGCCCAGCCGCCACCGATTGTGCCGGTGCCCACACAGGCGACACGGCGCACATTCAAAGGATCTGGTCGGGCCATTACAGGTTCTCCTCAAGTGTATTTCTTGTAGCCCGCAGCTCACCCGGTTCAGCCTTTCCCGTCAACCGGCAAGAACATGAATTTCAGTCTATCGACGTGAACATGGCATTGAGGGTATCGTGCGCGCCGACCACTTAGGGGCACCATTGGAGGTAACAATGACAGCGGCGGAAACCGCAACGTCCGTCAGGCGCCGAGAAGACCAGCGCTTCCTGACCGGAACCGGGCGCTATCTGGATGATCTGGCGCTGCCCCACCAATGCCATGCAGTGTTCGTGCGCTCGCCCCATGCCCATGCGGATATTCTCGAGATCAGGACGGGCGACGCCACAGCACTCCCCGGCGTGATCGGCATCTTTACCGGCCACGATCTAGAGGCCGACGGCATAGGCCCATTGCCGACCATCGTGGCGCTCAACAATAAGGACGGGTCGCCGCTCACAGCCCCGCCGCATCCAGCCCTGTCACATGATCGGGTGCGTTATGTCGGCGATCCGGTTGCAATCGTCGTGGCGGACACTATCGAGGCCGCACGGGACGCAGCCGACCTGGTCGATATCGACTATGCTCCATTGCCCCAGGCATGCGACCTGGAAGCGGCCAGTGCCGATGATGCACCTGTTCTCTGGCCGCAGGCTCCGGGCAATATCTGCCTTGACTGGGAGGCCGGCGACCGCGCCGCCACCGATGCCGCATTCGCCCAGGCCGCCCATGTGGTCGGTATTGATATCGAAATCCCGCGTGTTGCCGCCAATCCAATAGAGACCCGAGGTGCGATCGGTGAGTTCGACCAGGGAACCGGCCGCCTGACCCTCCATGTCTCGAGCCAGGGCGTGCACGCCCTGCAGCGCATACTGGCGCAAAACGTGTTTCACATCGGCCAGACCGATCTCAGGGTCATCACACCGGATGTCGGCGGCGGCTTCGGCACCAAGATCTTCGCATACTCTGAATATGTCGCAGTGCTGTGGGCCGCCAAACGCGTCGGCCGGCCGGTGAAATGGATCTCAAGCCGCGCCGAAGCCTTTCTGTCGGACGCCGCAGCCCGCGATCACCTGACCCGTGCCGAGCTTGCCCTCGATACCAACGGCCGCTTTCTGGGGCTTCGCGTCTCGACCCGCGCCAATATGGGCGCCTATCTTTCGACCTACGGCCCCTATATTCCGACCGCGGCGGGCACCAGCATGTTGACCGGGCTTTATGTCCTGCCCGCCGTCTATAACGAAACCAGATGCATGTTCACCAACACGGTGCCGGTCGACGCTTATCGCGGCGCCGGCAAACCGGAAGCCCTGTTCGTGCTGGAGCGGCTGGTCGATACGGCTGCGCGCGAGTTGGGGCTGACGCCGGCTGAGATCCGCCGCCGCAATCTGGTGGCCGAAGAGGCAATCCCTTACCAAACGGCCCTTGGATACACTTTCGATTCCGGCACCTTCGAGCGCAATCTCGACCTTGCCTGGGAGGCAGCCGACGGGGTGGGTTTCACCGCCCGGCAACAGGCCGCATACGAAAATGGCCTGCGCCGCGGGCTCGGCATTGCCGGTTACTTCGAGAACACCGCCAGTTACCAGGACGAACAGGCGAAAGTACATGTCAGTGCCGATGGCCGGTTCTCCGTCTTCATCGGCACCCAGTCCAACGGCCAGGGCCACGAGACCACCTTCGCCCAGGTGCTGTCACGCGAGCTTCAGGTGCCGCTCGACCATATCCGTCTGGTCCAGGGCGACACCGATATAGCGCCCCATGGCAACGGCACCGGCGGATCGCGCTCCCTGGTCATGGGAGGTGCTGCCGTCAAGGCCGCTGGCACAAAGATCGCCGACAAGGCAAAACGCATCGCCGCCCATTTGCTCGAGGCCGCCGAGACTGACATTGAGTTGGATAACGGGCGCTTGCGGATTACCGGCACGGACAAGACGGTAAGCTTCCTCGAAGTCGCCAAGGCGGCCTACTCACCGTCGCGCCTGCCCCCTGGCATGGAGCCGGGCCTGGTCGAGATCGGCACCGGCATGCCGACCGAGTGCAGCTTTCCCAACGGCTTCCATCTGTGCGAGGTGGAGATCGATCCCGAGACCGGACGGACGGAAATCATCCGCTATACGGTGGTCGATGATTTCGGCGAGATGATCAATCCCATGATCGTCGAAGGCCAGGTGTGCGGCGGCACCGTCCAGGGCATCGGCGAGGCGCTCATGGAGCGCTCGGTCTATGAACCTGACAGCGGTCAGCTTGTGACCGGTTCCCTGATGGATTACTGCCTGCCCCGTGCCGATGATCTCTCCGACATCGACATCACCTTTAACGGCACCCCCTGCACCACCAACCCGCTGGGCGTAAAGGGCTGCGGCGAGGCAGGTGCTGTGGCGGCCCCGGCCGCAGTGATCAACGCCATCGTCGATGCCCTGGCACGGGACGGTGTGCGCCACATCGACATGCCGGCGACCCCGGAGCGGGTGTGGCAGGCGTTGCGGGATGCAGAAAAATCATAAACGGTACCATCGCGAGGCCCGCTCACCCGTAATCGCGCTCAATCTCTGCAGCCGTAAAATACCCCCGCGCCAGATCCGCCTCGACCAGCGCCTTGTCCCGTTCCGCAGGCGCGCCATAACCACCGCCGCCGGGCGTGCGCACCTGAATGGTGTCGCCCATCTCCAGCTTGAAGCCGTCGCCCTTGGCATTGTCGAACGGCCTGGCAGTTGTGCCGTTGAGTTGCAGGATAATTTCGTTGGTGCCGCCCGGCTCGCCGCCCAGCAGACCGAACGGTCCGGTCAGTCCGTGGTCCATCATGAAGGATGCCTTGGCAGTACCACGCAAGAGGCGCACCCGGTAATTGATGCCGAACCCACCCCGATGCCACCCGGCACCTGCCGACCCCTCGCGCAGGGCATATTCCTCAAACAACACCGGATAGAGCTGCTCCAGCACCTCGACCGGTTGGATCTTGGAGATGCCGACCGTCGAGCAGCCATTGGAGATCCCGTCACCGCCCGGCCAGCCGCCATAACCGCCGCCGGAAAACACATACATGACGTAATTGCGCCCGGTCTCAGGATCAAAACCGCCGAGCGAGAAATTGCCGCTGGTGCCGGCCGGCCCGGCAAATGTCTCGCGCGGGATCGCCTGGCCGATGGCGCCGAACACGGTTTCCATGATCCGCTGGGCGGTTTCCGCCGCACAGCCGCACACCGGTCTTGGATACTCCGCATAGAGGAAGGTGCCACGCGGCTCCGCCACATGGATCGGATCAAAACAACCGGCATTGATCGGCACCGACGGGAACAGATGCTTCATGGCGCAGAACACCGAACCGGTGGTGGTTGCCCAGACCGAGTTCATCGGCCCCGTGCAGGGTGGCGACGACCCGCTGAGATCGATATGAACGTCACCACCGTCGACCCGTGCCTTGACATTGATCTCCAGCAGACCCTCGTTGACGCCGTCGGAATCGAGATAGCTTGAGAATTCATATGTGCCATCCGGGATCGACGACACATGTGCGCGCATCATCCGGGCAGACCGTTCGCGCATCTCCCCGATCACCCGGCGCACAGTCTCCTCACCATATTTGTCGAGCAGTTGGGTGAGCCGGTGCTCGCCGACGCTGAGCGCGCCCAACTGCGCACGCAGATCGCCCAGCCGTTCCTCCGGCACCCGAATATTCGCCATGATGATATCGACCACGTCCTGGACAATTTCGCCTTTGCGCACCAGCTTGACCGGCGGCAGACGCAGGCCCTCCTGCTGGATCTCGGTGGCGGTTGCGCAGAACCCGCCCGGCACCATGCCCCCGGTATCGGACCAGTGACCGGTATTGGCCAGATAGGCCCACAGTTCGCCTTTATAGAAGAACGGCCGCATCATCTTGACGTCCATCAGATGCGTACCGCCGAAATAGGGATCATTGACGACCACCACGTCGCCTGGCTCAAGCCCGGAAATATGCTCGATCACTGCCTTGGTGGTTTCCTGCATGACGCCCAGGAAGATCGGCAGACCCAGTTCGCCCTGGGCGATAATGCGTCCGGTCTTGCGGTCATAGATGCCGTTCGAGCGGTCATAAGACTCAGAGATGATCGGCGAGAACGAGGTCAACTGGTGCACGAGGTCCATTTCGCTGGCGATCTGGTTGAGACCGTTCTGCACCACCGCTAGGGTGACAGCATCGATTTCGTCGCCCTCCCGCTCGGCGAGGTCCACGACATCGATAATCAGGTTGCCCATCTCGTCGGCATGGGCTTGCGAGCCCGGTTCTATCGGGATGGTACTGTCCAATTGTTCGATGATTGCCGGTCCGGCAATCTCAGCACCCGGTGCAATTTCGTCGCGCGCATAGATCTGCGCATCGTGCCAGTCGTCATGGAACCAGACCCGGCGCGTGCCCATGGGTACTGGTTGTGAGCCGGCAACCGCACCCGATGCCCGCATATCGGGCCGCGCCCGCACACCGGTCACCGTGGTGCGCAGATTGATCAGCATCGGCACCATTTCCGGCAAAGCGATTTCAAAACGCTCCCGATAGAGTTCCGCAAACCGCTCAGCGACCCGCCCCACATCAAACGCCTCAAGCTCCACCGGCACCCGGAATACATGGCTCTGGCCGCGATAGAGCAGGTCCGCGTGATGCACCACGTCGATGCGCTCGACCCGCACACCCTCTTGGGTTATCAGGCTTTCGCCGCCATCGCGTTGGCGTCCAAGCACGGCACGCACCTCATCTGCATCGGCCGCCATCAAGGGCCTGTGCAGCGACTGGGTAAAGTCATGGCGCACATCCGCCAGCACACAGCCCATGGCCGAAGTAATACCTGGATGGCGCGGCACGATCACTTTCGGGATACCAAGCTCCCGGGCAATGTCGTTGGCATGGAGGGGGCCTGCGCCACCAAAGGCAAACAGCGCAAATTCCCGCGGGTCATGGCCCTTTTCGATCGACACCATACGGGTTGCATGGGCCATCTGGTTGTTGGCGACCGACAGCACCGCAGCAGCCGCCTGCTCCGCATTGAGGTCGAGCGGGCCGCCGATCACTTCGGCCATGCGGCCTCGCACAAATTCAAGATCGGCCGGCTGGTCGGAGCCGGTAATGGCATCCGGATTGATCCGTCCAAGCAGCACATTGGCGTCGGTTACCGTGGGGTCCGTACCGCCGCGGCCATAGGCGATCGGGCCTGGTATGGCGCCCGCGCTGTGCGGTCCCACTTCAAGCAAACCGCCGTCATTGACCCGCGCGATACTGCCGCCGCCCGAACCGATGGTGTGGATATCGACCATCGGCACGCCGAGCGGCACCGCATAGTCCATTTCCTTCTCAGTCGTGATGGCAGGCGTGCCTGAGCGGATGACCGACAGGTCGAAACTGGTGCCGCCCATGTCGCAGCCGATCACATTGGGAAAGCCCGCAGTTGTGGCAATCGCTGCTGCAGCAATTGCGCCGGCGGCCGGCCCGGACATAACGGTCTGCGCTGAATGGACACCGGCAGTTGCCGCCGTCATCATGCCGCCATTGCCCTGCATCACCAGCAAATCGCGGCCAAAACCGGCGGTTGACAGATCGTCAGACAAGCGCCCCAGATAACGGCGCATGATCGGCTGGATCTGGGCATTGAGGGTGGCTGCCGTGACCCGTTCAAATTCCCGGATCTCGCGCAGAATATCGCTGCCGATGGTGATATGGGCATTGGGCCAATGGGCCTGGGCGATGTCTCTTGCCCGCTCCTCATGCTCGGGATTGACGTAAGAATGGACGAAGTGGATCACCAGCGCCTCAACATCCTGAGTGGCCAGTGTGCTGGCCGCTTCTGCGACCGCCTGCTCGTCAAGCGCCTGCATCACCGCACCCGATGCATCGATCCGCTCGGGCACTTCGATACGCAATTCGCGTGAAATCAGCGGCTCGAAACTGCCGGTCATGCCCCAGGCATTTGGCCGTGTCCGCCGTCCCAGTTCGAGCGTGTCACGGAACCCCTGGGTGGTGATCAGGCCACAGCGTACACCCTTGCGCTCGAGAATGGCGTTGGTGCCGATGGTTGTGCCGTGAACGATGGTTTCGGTGGCATTCAGGTCGAGCCCCAGCGCCTCGACGCCAGCCATGAAGCCGCGTGCCTGATTGTCCGGCGTAGACGGCACCTTGGCGACGTGGAACTCGCCGGTCTCCAGGTCGAGTGACAACAGATCGGTGAATGTGCCGCCAACATCGACACCAAGGGTAACCGGACCGCTCATAAGCTGTTCTCAACCTCGTTTAACCCGCATTTCTCACACCGCCCGAAGGGTCGCGCGAAGGCGCCCGTCCGCATCGTTGCAACCCTCAACCGTAGACCCGCTACGCTTTTCGGTCCGCGCCTTGCGGAGCGGACGCCTGCGCACGACGCAGACCGTGGGCGATGTGAGAAGTGCGGGTTAACGGCCACGGGCATCGAGCCAGTTGTAATGTGCCATGACCATCGGCATGAACCACGGCGTGCCGCCATACCACCACTTGGTCGGGAACGGCCGGTCGGCGAAAACCGTTGCCGCTTGCTTGTGCTCCAGCACCTTGAGCGCCATCTTGCGCCCGAGATAGGTGCCCATGGGTAAGCCGGCAAAGCAGTAGCCAAGCGCATAATGCACGCCGTCATGGGTGCCGATATGGGGATAGAGATCGAATGTGCCCGCACCGAACCCGTTCCAGGCGCGTGAAATTTTAACGTCCGTCATTTCCGGCAGAATCTGGCTCATCCTGGCATGCAGATTACCGGCGATCTTGAGCCCATCGTCACTCATGAACCCGGTGCGCCCGCCAAACAACAAGCGGTTGCTGTCAGGTGCGCGCCGCAGATAGGTCAGGTTGTTGTTGAAGTCATGCACCGTGCGGTCCTGCGGCAGGATCGCGTGCAGCTTTTCCTCGGGCAGTTCTTCGGTGGCGATCATGAGGCCGCGGAACGGGATCACCCGCCGCTGCATCCACGGAGTGGCGCTGCGCGTATAGCCATTGGTGGCGACCAGCACGTCGCGCGCCCGCAAGGTGCCGCGGGCGGTGGTCACCGTGAACCGGTCGCCGTCACGGGCAATTGCCGTGACCGGCGTGTTCCCGAGCACGGTTGCCTCCGCATTGCGCGCCCGCTCCAACAGGCCGAGATGATAAAGCCCCGGATGCAGACCACCCACTCCGGGAATGATGGCGCCGCCGTGAAAAAGGTCCGAACCGAACGACTTGTGCTGGTCGGCCTTTGAAACCATTTCGCTTTCGTCGCCGAGATGTTTCCTCTTGGCCTCGAGATCACGCGCCATGCCTTCATAATGGGCCGGCGAATTAGCCGCCATGTAACGCCCGCACTGGCGGTAATGGCAGGTGATCTGCTCTTGCGTGATCAGCCCAGTGACACAGTCGAATGCATCCTGCATCTCACGGTAAACCGTGACCGCATAGTTCTCGCCCTGGGTTTCAAGCAGGCTCGAGAACGAGTGTTTCAGGGTCTTGCCGACAAATCCGGCATTGCGCGAACTTGCCCCAAACCCGGCAGGGCCCGCCTCCAGCACCACCACATGGCGCCCGGCCCGCGCCAGGGTCAGCGCGGCTGACAGGCCGGTGTAACCGGATCCGACGATCGCAACATCGGCCTCGGCCGGCAGATCGCCGGGCTCCTCTTGGGGACGGGGTGCCGCCATCCACCAATAGGGTTCGAACTTGAAATCCTCGGCAATGATCTGGTCAGGTGCTGCCATGGGCTGAACTAAATCACAGCTTTGGCCGTCGAAAAAGAGCGATTTGCGGCGATGCGAATTACAGCACCTCTGCTTGCTTGTTGCAGTCCGCAGCCCAAGCGTGTCTCATATGGCCAAGTTCATCGATAAGGGACGCGCCCGTGAAGTTTGATTTGACCGATGACCAGAACGCCATTGTCTCAGCCGTGCGGGCGATCGTCGATGATTTCGGCGACGACTATTGGCTCGATCTGGACGAGACCGGAGAATTTCCCGAGGCGTTTTATCAGGCCATGGTCGATGGCGGCTGGCTCGGTATCGCCATGCCGGAGGAAGCCGGCGGCGCCGGTCTGGGTGTCACCGAGGCGGCCTTGATGATGATGACGGTGGCAAATTCCGGCGGCGGCATGGCGGCCGCCTCGTCAATCCATATGAATATTTTCGGGCCGCATCCGATTGTCGTCTTCGGCACCCCTGAACAGCGGGCCGAATGGCTGCCCGCCCTGATCCAGGGCCGCAACAAATGCTGCTTCGGGGTGACCGAGCCGGATGCAGGCCTTGAAACCGGCGCCATAACCACCACCGCGGAACACAGCGGCAATGGTTATGTCATCACCGGCCGCAAGATCTGGACCTCGACCGCCCAGCGCGCCGACAAGATCCTGATCCTTGCGCGCACCACGCCGAAAGACCAGTGCGCCCGGTCAACCGATGGGCTGTCCTTGTTCTACACCGACCTCGACCGTGCGCACGCGGAAGTCCGGGAAATCCCCAAAATGGGCCGCAAGGCGGTCGATTCAAACATGATCTTCATCGACAGCCTGCCGGTGCCGGGGGACCATCTGATTGGTGAGGAAGGCAAGGGTTTTCAATATCTGCTCCACGGTCTCAATCCCGAACGGATACTTGTGGCGGGCGAGGCCGTCGGCCTTGGCCGCAACGCACTCACCCGGGCAGCACAATACGCTAATGAACGCATTGTGTTTGGGCGGCCGATCGGCCAGAACCAGGCAATCCAGCATCCGCTTGCACACTGCTGGGCCGAACTTGAAGCGGCCGAACTCATGTGCATGCGCGCCGCCTGGGCCTATGATACCGGCGCCCCGTCAGGAATTCATGCAAATGCGGCAAAATATCTCGCTGCCGAGGCCGGCTATAAAGCTGCCGAACAGGCGGTTCTCACCCATGGCGGCATGGGGTATGCACGAGAATTCCACGTTGAGCGGCTGATGCGCGAAGCAATGATTCCGCGCATTGCACCGGTCAGTGCGCAGATGATCTTATGTTATATCGCGGAGAAAGCCTTAGGATTGCCCAAGTCCTATTGAATGAGAACCACGGTAGCTTATGTTCACAGAAAGAATGCTCGTTGCGCATTACCGAATGACTCATCTCGACCACGTCGAAATGTTGTGTTAATCGGTGCGCTTAATCGGGTCACTCTATTCTCAGCCGCTGGGTACTGATGGCGGATCTCCGCGCAAGATTTGAAAACACCGTATTGGCGATACACGACCAGTCGTTCGAGGAACGCTGGGCGCGCTATTGGGCCATGGTGCTGCACGCGCTCGACAGCGCGCCGGACACGCTCGAGTTTCTCAACCGGCTGATTATCGATCAGGAAGAGGAGCTGGCGGCTGCCGAAGGCCGCCCCACCCTTGCGCAGGCACTGGGTCCCGAGCGTGCCCAATTGCGCAAAGAAGCCGACGATGAAGTAACACAGCTGCTCAAACCGTTTTTTTCCGGCGACGGCACAACGGCCGAACGCGAGGCTGTGGCCAATGAGCGGCGCCGTATCCGGTCCGAGATTCATCCCCATACCGAGCGTGCGGATCCAGCGGACGCCTATGAAACATATGCTTTGGTGCTCGATTACACGACCGCTTTCGGCGTAGCGTCGGCGGTCGCGTTCAAGGCCTCCATCGGTATGCGCCAGCCGGCCCGGGCAGAACGGCCCGACCAGGCAGGCCAGCGTTCCGGGCATCCACAAGCCGATGCACAGGCACGGCAGGCCGAAAGGAACGGGCACGGCGACCCAGACAGGCCGGAGCAGGCCGGACAGCCACCGGATCTTGGCCAGCATGCGCCAGCCGTCGAACCGCCTCCAGCTGGACCGGCAGGACCGGCAATCGATCCGCAACGTGTTGGTGCAGCCGTACCGCCGCCTCACCGCCCCTCGCCCAATCCAGACGGCCAAAGCGGCGGCGGACGACGCGGCATTGTAATTGCAGCAGCCATATTTCTGTGTTTGTCGGTTGCCGCAGGTGCGGGATACATCCTGAAGCCCGAGGCATTTGATCCATCCTTCTGGAGCGGCAGCGATCGGCCAACCGACCCTGTCACTGCAAACCCGGTGCAAAAGCCGGACGCGCCGGCGGTTGCCGAAAACAAACCCGAAGAACCGGACCTGCCGCCATCGCCGCTCGACAAGTTCCACACCGAGATCATGAACGCCAACCTGTCAAAATGCGCAGCTCCGGAGGATGTGGCAAACACCAAATGGGCGGATATCTCAACGTTCACCGACTGCGTCAAGGAAGAGGGTGTTGAGCTGGTCAACACGTTCCGGTTCATGCTTTCGCAAGCCGGCGGCCAGTGGCTCGGCGGTGGAAACTGGAAGGCGCCGTCCGGGCCAACAGGAAAACGGCTGACCGAGGCCTGGACTCACATCACCGGTTTGCGCTCACGCTGGGGCGCACAAGTTCGGTCCGCGGTATCGGACTACGGCGCATCCTATTTTGGATTTCGGTCCCATGGCATGACCGGTTGGCGCTTCGCTGCCTGGCGCTGCCGGTGCAATCTGAAGGGCGAATATCAACCGGGTGACACGCAGAACGTTAAACCACGGATTTTCCTCACCCGCCCGGCCCTGATAGAATCGGAAGAAGAAGCACGCCTTGCGTTCTCGCAGGTCGGAAATTATTTTGTCGGGCCGTCCGCTCAGGGCGTCAAACAAGCGGTTGAACAGGGCCTCAAAAAGGCAAATTTACCCTACGGCCTGCCGGGCGGCCTCGGCATGGCCCGTCCATTGAAGACAAAAGAAGAAGCTGACAAGGCCTGGGCTGAGGTCAAGGCGCTGCACGCCGCGGTCGGCTTCGAGGTCAGCGAACTGCAATGGGCGAGCAATTAGACCGCAGGCCGGTCCATATTGAATTTTCGTTGAGCGGTCATATATCTTAACAAAGGCTTAATGGTGCTCTGCCGCGATGGCAGCGAGCGTCGCATTGCGTCTGGAACAGACCGCGAAACCACAAGATTATGGCTATGAGAACACGAACTTTGACCAAACTCGTCTTTGGCGGCGTTGCTGCAGGCATAGCGCTGAGCAGTGCTATTGTCGTGGCGACCTCTGTCCTTCAAACACCTGGCGATGATGGCGCCGTCCCGACAACGTTGATCGAAACAAAGGCCGACCGCACGGTTCTTTCTCCCACCTCGGAGCAGGTTGCCAGATCCGGCAAAGCGGATGCGCTTGACATAACCATCTCAATACTGCGCGGATCGGACACAGTATTCGGCGACCGCTTGGCGCCGTTGCCGGAGCGCAATATCACGGTGCTCCAACCGGACCCCGTCCCGCAGGCACCGAACACCGCCACTGTGGCCGTAGAGCCTGAAACGCCACCCGCAGAAGACGCGGCCTCCGATCAGCGGTTGAAACCCCAGCCTTCCCCCAGGGTTCGCACACTGGCGGTCACCCGGACCGGACCGACCAATATTGTTCCAACCCCGGCACCTACCGACAACCTGCCGGCCACCGCACCCGCGGAAACCACCACGAATTTCTCCATCGACCCGCTGGAAACAGACGGTGCGCTGCGGAACCGCCAGGATCTATCGCGCTGACCTGCCATTCATCCAGATATCGCGCTTAGGGATAGGTGAGCGGCCCACTGGGTTACCAAAGTAGATTTCACGAATATAGCGTTGCAACTCCGCCGGTGTTTTTTATGATGCCGGATATGAAATTGCGTTGATTTCGACCATCCGCCCGGTTTGTCGGCCAGCGCCCCAGGCAGGTTTGGTTTTTCGCGATGCATATCCGCGCTGTCCTGTTCGAGCGTCTTGACACCCGTTTGTTTTATGGCTGGGTCATCCTCGCGGTGGCGACCGTCGCCATGTTCTCCAGCGGCCCGGGCCAGTCACACACATTCAGTGTTTTCGTTGATTTGATCGCCCAGGATCTGGGAGTTTCAAGCACCTCGATCGCATCTTCCTACGCGTTGGCCACCCTGATCGCCGCCTTGGGGCTTTCACGCATGGGATATTTGGTCGACCGTTTCGGTGCCCGGCGGGTGATGATTGCAGTGGTCATACTGCTGGGTCTTGCCTGTACCGCCTTCGGTGCCGCTTCGGGCGTGATCTCGCTTTCCCTGGGTTTCATGGTCCTGCGGTTTTTCGGCCAGGGCTCGATGATGCTGGGCGCCAGCAATCTGGTCGCCCAGTGGTTCAACGCCCGGCGGGGGTTTGCCATGAGCATCATGATGCTTGGCTTTTCGGCCTCAATGGCGCTGCACCCACCCCTGGCGCAGTGGTTGATCGAACTGGTCGGATGGCGCCAGGCCTGGATCTGGCTCGGGGTCATGACATGGATCCTCATGTTGCCGCTATTGTGGTTCCTGGTGCATGACAAACCCGAACCCCTGGGCCTGCAGCCTGACGGCGCCGGCGCGATTGCGCGTGGCGCACCTGCCACGGATAACGGCGCCATCGCACTGACCGGGTTATCGCTTAATGCTGCGATGAGGACATTGCCGTTTTGGATTATCGCCGCCGGCTTGTTCACCCCGGCAATGCTGATCACCTCCCTGTTTTTTTTCCAGGTATCGATTTTCGAACAGCATGGACTGACACGCGGATTGGCAGTCAGCATGTTTGGTGTCTCCGCCCTTGCCATGGCTGTGGCAATGCCGGCAATCGGCTGGGTGCTGGACCGCAGCAACCCGAAATATGTTTTCTCCGCCTCCCTGGTGTTACTGGCGGTCTCCCTGGTCACCATCACCTTTGTCGACAACGCCACGACCGCCACGGTCTATGCCGTGATCTTCGGCGTTAACACCGCCGCCAATATGACTTTTTTCGGTTATATGTGGGCGCAGTATTTTGGCCGCAAACACCTGGGCTCGATTCAGGGGGTTGGACAAACCATCGGCGTGGTTGGCGCCTCTCTCGGGCCCCTGCCGTTGGGTATCGCCATCGATTATATCGGCGCCTATGATGGCATCCTGCGCCTTTTGGCGCTGATCCCGCTGGCCTGTGCGGTCCTGACATTGTTCCTGGTCGCGCCGCACATTCCAGCGGCAGATGAGGGTGGCGGGTAACGCGATGTCGAAACTGGAAATTTCCTCCGGTGAAACGCTGTATTACGAGTATGCGGCACCGACCGGCAACGCCAAGACCTTCGTGTTCGTGAATGCCCTGACCGGCAATACGGCGATGTGGTCCAGCGATATCTGCCGGCGCCTGCAGGCCGCCGGTTACGGCACTCTGTGCTACAATTTTCGTGGCCAGGCGCTAACGGAGTTTGCCGATGACACCGCCCTGACGCCAGCGCTCATCGTTGACGACCTGTGTCTGTTGCTCGCCACTATCAGTCCGCCGGCACCGATCCTGGTTGGCTTGTCAATTGGCGGATTGTTCGCCGCCCAGGCCTGTCTTACGGGTACCAGCGCCTGTGGTCTGGTCCTGATCAATACCTTGCGCAAGCCCAGTCAACGACTGGACTGGATCAATCAGTCAATGGTCCGTCTGACGCGGATCGGCGGTGGACGTCTGGTGATGACCGCCAATATGCCGATGCTCGCATCGCCAAACCTGCTCGCCAAGATGTGGGACACCACCTTTGACGACGAGCCCTATGACGCCCCACTGGAGACCGACGGCCTGTTCCGCCTGATGCTCGGCTCTCTGGAAACCGACTGGGACTTTCCATATGAACGGCTCGATCTGCCGGTGCTGCTTCTGACCGGTGTCCATGATCGGGTATTTCGCATAACGGCCGATATTGCCGACCTGAAGGCGCGCATACCCGACGCGGTGGAAAAACTTTATCCCGAGGCCGGTCATCTGATTCCGCTGGAAGAACCGCAGCAGTTCAGCGATGACCTGCTGTCGTTTGCATCGCGCTGCAGCGGCTAGAACGTGTCAGTCTTTGTCATCTGCAATAGGAATGTAACCGACACGACCATGAGTATTCCGACGGTTACACTGAGCGTGGGGAGTTGCTGGTAAAATATCGCCGCGAAAATGGCCACCACAGCTGGTGTGAGATAGGTGTAGGACATGACCTTGAAGGCCGGCAGGGAGAGGCTGCCCAGGGTCGACAAAAAGAACGTTATTGCCGTGGAAAACACCGCAAGATAGACGATCCCCGCCCAGACCTTCATGTGCACGGCGTGAATGTCTGTCTCCAAAAGCGCTGGAACTGCATAAATCCCGAGCAGTACGGCCCCCGTGAGCAAATTCCAGAAAGCCAACACCGGCGGAGATTCTCCGCGGTGTAGCCGTTTGATCACCGGCGCATAGAGGCTGAACGCCAGGCCGCCAACCACGAAGATCAACTCTCCGCGTCCAAGTGACAACGTCAGCAGTTTTTCCAAACTGCCATCAAACACAATCCACATCGCGCCGGCCGCACCAAAAGCAAGGCAGGCCAGGTGCACCGTATTTATCCGCTGCCCATTGATCAGGTACCCGAAGCCGGATGACGCCAGGGGCACGAGCGTAAACAGGGCAACAGTGCTCAAGGCGGTGGTCCATCGCAATGCTTCGAACATGGCCACGAAAAAGACCGACATGAGCAATCCGACCATGCCGCTGCGCAGAATGAGAGACCGGTCAGGACGGACGAAATCACGTCGAACCGCAAGAACCAGCCCAAGCACTGCCGCCGCCAGAACCAGGCGAAAAAACGTCAGTACCGCTGGGTCAAGACCACCGGCGATCGCCTCTCCGACCGGAAAACTGGTACCGATCAATATGGCATAACAAAGCATCGAGAAATGCGCCACGCCTGCGCGTGACTGATGAGCACCGGGACCTGCGGGGTCTTGGGCTGCGGACATACTGAACCATTCACCTGTCTGTCTGGTGCGATCCTCGGTTTAGTATGAGCCTTACCGGTTTTAAGCCGCGGCGTCATCGAACTTGTAGGCTTTGATCAGGGCGTCGTCTTCTTCGTCGGTAAGGTTGTCTTCCAACGCCGGGATCATCCCCATCTCCTCCTTGTCGACATGGCTGCGAAGATTGTCGATGAAATCATTCGATATATGGGTGAATTTCGCCCAGTTTTCCGGCGTGAAACCGTCCCGTCCGGCGGCCTCCGCCATGTCGGCGATATCCATGCCAAGTGGCAGCAACACCTTGTGTTCATCGGCAAGGATATCGTTCATGTCATCGGCGCCGACTTCCGCAAGGACTGGAAAAATAGCATCCTCTTCGAAGGCAAAGTGAGACGTCACCTCCGACCTGATTGCAGCCTTCAGGGTTCCCATGAGCATACGCGTTTCGGCTTGCTGGACATCGGGAGGCGTGGCGATCGGATGGTCGTTCAACAGCCGTTCAAGCCGCCCGAGCAGATCCAGTGTCGCCATGTGCTCTTCATGCAGGCTCCGTGAAATTGCGCGGTTCAAATTCATCTCCATATCCTCCTGTTTGGTGTTTTGCTTCAATTGTGCGTCAGCTGCTGATTTCGACCATGAGCTTGCCCCTTTGCGCGGCCTGTTCCATACGCGCAAAGCCGGATGCGATGTCAGTCATCGGGAAGCTTCTGTCGATCAGCGGTGTGATCTTGCCGCGTGCGGTGACGTCGATCAGCTCGCGGAATTCTTCGACGCTGCCGAGTGTCGATCCAAAGACCGCGATCTGGCGAGCGAACAGACGCTGAATGTCGGCTGACGGGTGGCCGCCGGTGGTGGCGCCACAGGTGACAATCCGACCGCCGGCCCGCAGCGACCTCAAACTGTCTTTCCAGCTCGCCTCACCGACATTGTCGATCACCATGTCGACACCGCTTCGCCCAGTGAGCTCCATCACCTGATGGGCGACTTTTTTCTGTGTGTAGTTGATACCGTGGCCGGCGCCCAGGCTGGCTGCCCAGTCAAGTTTGTCCTGCGTCGAGGATGTAACGATGGCGGTCGCGCCGATCATCTTGGCCATCTGCAGACAGGCCGACGAGACACCGCCACCGATACCCATGATCAGCACTGTCTCAGCCGGCAGCAACGGCTGCTTACCGAACATCATGCGCCAGGCGGTCAGATAGGCGACCGGCAGGGCAGCCGCGGCCAGCCAGTCCAGCGCCTCGGGTTTGGCCACAAAGCACTTGTCCGGCATGGCGATATATTCGGCGAACGTGCCATGGCGGGTTTCACCGCAGATATCGAACTTCACGCAGTTGGGCTGGTCGCCACGGTTGCAGGCGCGGCACCGTCCGCAATAAGCCATTGGATAGAGGATCACCTCATCACCCGGTTTCAGATGAGACCCCTTGGGCGCCTCGACAATTTCGCCCGCTCCATCGACACCCAGAATGAGCGGCAGTTCATGGGTGATGCCGGCACCGGCATCGCGCATATAGAGGTCGATCCGGTTGATGCCGCCGGCCCTGACCTTCATGACCGCTTCGCCCGGTCGCGGTTGCGGGTCATCAAAACTCCCGACATGCAGCCCGTCCTTGCCACGGGTTTCGAGCACCACGGCTTTCATGTTGCCGGATCCTCCCGGTCATGGATGACCGCGGTCGCCTCGAGCTCGATCATGCCCGGACTGTCCAGCAGGTCTGAGACGAAGATCATGCTCATGGCGGGAAAATGCCGGCCCATATGCTTGCGCCAGATGGCGCCGAGTGCTGGACGTGCCTCAAGATAGGCAGGCTTGTCGGTGCAATAGACCGTCATCCGGCAGATATCGTGCGGATGACCACCGGCCTCAGCCAGAACAGTGAGAACATTCCCAAGGGCCTGGTCAAACTGCGGCGCCAGGTCTTCGCTTTCGAATAGCTGTGCGGCACTCCAGCCGACCTGCCCGGCGATGAAAACGATCCGGCCCGCGTCACAGGCGATACCGTTGGCATAACCGACCGGCAACGCCCATTCTTGCGGCTGCAGAACTGTCATTGAACCGTCTCTCCCACCCATTATTCAATCTTGCCAAACCGGTGCATCGTCATCCTCGTCCCAGCCTTCCGGAGGTTCGGGATGTTTCTCGAGCAGGCGTTCCACCAGTTCCACATGTTCGGCTTCCTCCTCCCGGAACTCCTCTGCCCAGGCCCTCATCCGCGCATCCAGCGCCGTCCTGGCGACATGGTCGAAAAACGCAAAGGCGCGTTGCTCTGCGCGCAGGGCCATTTGCAGAGCGTGCCACGGCGTCATTTTGTAGTGCGCCTGGTCCAGGTCGGCAGCTTCCGGGCTGTCGCCGTCCGACCATTTGAAATCGCCCGATTTGAGTACCGGCAGCTCGATGTCACCTGCCTGCGCCAATATCTCAGCAGCATGCTTTTCCTCATGGCCGGCAAGCTCTGCAAACAGCTTCGCGAGCTCCATGTTGTTATGGGTTTCCATCTGGTCGGCCAGCATGCGGTAACGCTCCACCGCGTCCTGCTCGATGGCGTGAGCATGAGCGAGCAACTCCGCCTCGTTTGCGATGCCGAATGCCGCTTCGTCGTTTCGGACGGTCATATCGCAAACGCCTCCTCGAACTGCGCAACACCGTCCCCTGATTCCGACCGCGACAGGGAATAGGCGTCCCGTGTGCCGCGATAGAGGACACCGATGTTGAAACCGTCATCGGTCATGATCCGGCGCGCGGCACGGGCGGGATCCGTGGTCGGGTCGACCGGCGCTGCATGAACCGCGGATTTCCATTCACGCTGTTCCGGCCGGAAGGTGACACAGGGGCTGAGGACTTCAACAAACGAAAAGCCCGGATGCCGAACCGCTTCGACCAGTGTCTCGGTCGTGCCCTTGATGTCTCCGGAAAACGCCCGCGCGACAAAATTCGCACCGGAAGCAAGCGCTATGACCAGTGGATGAAACGGCCTGACGCCGGTCCCGCCGGGTGACAATGCGCTGTCCCAATCAGGCGCTGTGGTTGGCGATGGCTGGCCTTTGGTCATGCCGTAGACCTGATTGTCCATGACGATGTAGGTGATGTCGATATTGCGCCTGCAGGCGTGGAGAAAATGGTTGCCGCCGATCGAAAACCCGTCACCGTCACCTCCGGCCACAAGCACGGTCAATTCCGGGCGCGCCACCTTGAGGCCGGTGCCCAAAGGCAGGGCGCGGCCATGGACGCCATGGAACCCATATGTGTTGAGATAGGCGGGAATACGCGATGAACAGCCGATACCGGAGATCATGGCGACATTTTCCGGCTCAACCCCAAGCTCGGCCAGCGCCTTGGTGACCGACAGGAGCACATGATAGTCGCCACAGCCTGGACACCAGACCGGTTTGAGCTGAGATCTGAAGTCGCTGGCTTTTGGCGGCACGGAAGGGGCAATGTTCATAACCGGTGTTCCTTCATGATCTCGCCGTGAATCTCGCCAGGCCTGACCGGCAGGGGGCCTGGGTGATGGATCGCCCGGGTGTCGGAGGGCAGGTCGCACTGGCTGCGCAGATAGCGGTAGAACTGGCCGGTGTCGTTTTGCTCGATCACCAGCACCCGGCGCGCGCCATCCAGCTCGCGCAACAGCGCCTCAATCTTCAACGGCGCCAGCAGACGCACCGCAATCGTCTTGACGTGGATGCCCTGGGCGCGCGCTCTCGATGCCGCCTCGCGCACTGGTGCTGCAGTGGAACCCCAGGTGAGGATTACGAAATCGCCTTCGCCGTCGATTTCGGCCCAGTGATTTCCATAGTCAAATTCTTCGATCTTTGACTGGCGCTTGTTGAGCTGCGCGACATGGTCCTGCGCCCGGGACGACGGCGTGCCGGTGATTGCGTGTTCCAGGCCGTCCGCGGTGTATTGGCCACCAGTCATGCCCGGCACGGACATCGGCGAAACCCCGTCCGCGGTGAGCGCATAACGGGCGAAATCGGTCTGGCGGGGTTCGGCACGGGAGCGGTTGGCCATGAAGGCAACGTCCGCTGGCCGATCGACGATCATCCGCGCCTGGCCGAGGAACTGGTCAGACAGAACGATGGCCGGTGCCTGCATGGCTTCGGCCAGGTGGACCGCCCATTGGGTGGTGAACAGACAATCTGTAAGCGATATGGGTGCCGCCACCAGGTGGGGGGCATCGCCATGCAGGCCATAGACCGCAATATTGAGGTCGGACTGCTCGGATTTTGTCGGCATGCCGGTTGACGGCCCGCCGCGCATCACGTCGATCACCACAATCGGAACCTCGGCTGCGGTCGCCAGTCCGATCGATTCGGTCATCAATGCCAGGCCCGGACCGGACGTGGCGGTCAAGGCCGGCACACCGCCGTAGGACGCACCAATAATCATGTTGATCGACGCCAGTTCGTCTTCCGCCTGAACCAGCGTGCCGCCACTTTTTGCCAGTGCTGGAGCTAACCATTCGAGGATCTCGGTCGCCGGCGTGATCGGATAGGCCGCGGCAAAGCGGACACCGGCCCGGATGGCACCAAGACCCGCCGCCTCATTGCCGGTCAGCAGCCAGCGCTGTCGGCTGTCATCCAAAACTTGTGGGGAGAGGCGGAACGCACCCTCCAGGATCGCGCTGTGGTCGTAACCCACCTGAACGCAGGCAGTACCGGCTTCGACCGCCTGTGCGCCCTTGGCGCCAAGCTTGTCGGCAATCAGGTCTGCCAGATGGGCTTGCGGCAATCCGGCAGCACCGGCAAGCAGCCCCAGAGCGACCATGTTGACACGGCCACCGGGCACCTCATCGGCAATCTGCTTGACCGGAACCTCGATAATGTTCCGCGCCGTCTCAGCGATGTCGTCGGGGACCGCGCCGCCCGCTGGATCGGTGATCACGACAGCGTCATCATGCAAAGGGATCTCGCCCGAGAAGCGGGAGAAATTGTTCCAGTCGAGCGCCAGAAGAATATCGAACGCATCACTGTGGTTTTCGACCGGAAAATCCGCAAGACGCAGCAGGGCAGCGGATTCACCGCCCCTGATCTGCGGGCCGACCGAGCGTGTCTGCAGCCCGTAGCATTGCGACTTGCCGGCCGCTTCCAGCAACAGCCCGCCGGCGGTCATGACACCGGCCCCGCCGCTGCCGGTCAGGGCAATGGACACGGATGTTCGGCTCAGTTGGTTCGATGACATGGGACCTGCCCACCTTTCTCGGTATTGCGTGCCAAAACGTCGCAGATTTCGTGTGTTGACGCTAAATAAGTAAACAAGTACGATTTTACGATAATAACAAGAAACGTCGACTGTCAAGGCCGATTGCAGTGCGTGAGAACGCCGCACCGTCAGACGACAGAGACAGGGATTTGAAGACTTGAAGGGCGAGAGGGAGTTTGAGCAGACCATGTCACAGACCAGCAAGATCATCGAACGCTGCATGCACCTCTATGAGGATCTGAACTTTACCGCCGCCCGGGAATGGAAAGACGCGGAAGCCGGTCGCAAGGTAGTCGGCTACATGCCGATTTACGTACCGCGCGAAATCATCCATGCCGGCGGCATGTTGCCGCTCGGTGTTGTCGGCGGCGGCGATCAGCTCGAAGTCATTCACGGCGACGCCTACTACCAGAGCTATATCTGCCGGATTCCCCGGTCGACCATCGAGTTAGGGGTCAGTGGCCGGCTCGATTTCGTCGATGGCATGCTGTTCCCATCGATCTGCGACGTCATCCGCAACCTGTCGGGCATGTGGAAACTGATGTTTCCGGAAGTCTATTCCCGCTACTTTGATGTGCCGCAGAACTACGATGATGCGATCGGCGGCAATTATTACAAAAACGAACTGCAGGAACTGCGCGAAGGGCTCGAGGCCCATTGCGGAACCAAAATCACCGATGATGCCCTGCGCCGTTCAATCGCCGTCTATAATGAGAACCGCAGGCTTGTGCGCGATATCTACACCTTCCGGGCCAAGCAGCCCTGGAAGGCGCCGGCATCGGATGTCTATCTCCTGATCCGCGCCGGCCTTGTGCTGCCGGTCGAGGAACACAGCCAGCTCATGCAGGACTGGCTTGCCGCCGCCGAAGCGGAAGACCGGCCTTTGCGGGACAATTGCCGGGTTGTCGTTACCGGCCTGTTCTGCGAACAACCGCCGCTCAACCTGATCAAATCGATCGAGCTATCCGGCTGCTACATCGTCGATGATGATCTGTTGCTGGTCACCCGCTGGTTGCTTGACGACGTGCCGGTCGACGGTGATCCGATGCAGAATCTGGCCGATGCGTTCCTCCATCAATCGGAGAGCACGGCGGCGAAATATGAGCCTGACGTAGCCGAGAAGGGTCAGCACCTGGTACGCTCGGTCAAACGCTGCGGTGCCGAGGGTGTAATCTTTGCCTCGCCCAGCTTCTGCGACCCGGCACTGCTTGACCGGCCCATGCTGCAGCATGTGCTGGCCGACCAGAACATCCCCTACATCGCATTCAAATACGCCGAAAACTCCGGCCAGATGCAGCCAATCCGCGAGCAGGCCGGCACTTTCGCTGACTCAATCAAACTGTGGAGCCAAGCATGACCGTAATCACCACATCGCGCGCCAAAAGGCCGGCTCAGGAAGCCGCCAAAGACGACTCCATGCTGAAGCAGAAAACCATGATGGCCGGTCACTATGATCGCCTGACCAGCGCCCGCGAACGTGGCCAGAAGGTCTGTTCGACCTTCGTGCCGGGCAATCTCAATGAGCTCATCCTGTGCTTCGACATGGCCAACAACCTGCCGGAGGTCAATGCGATCCAGAACGGCCTGCGCAAGAAGAGCGGCCAATATGTCATGGAAGCGGAAAAGCTCGGCCATTCGGAAGATGTCTGCACCTATGTCAAATCCGACATTGGCATGATGGCCAAGGGAAACCTTGCCCCAAACGGCAAGCCGTTCCCGGACCCGGATCTGCTGCTCCTGTCCTATACCGGGTGCTTCACCTTCATGAAGTGGTTCGAACTCCTGCGCGAGCAATACAAGTGCGAGACCATCATGCTGCACACCCCATATGAGGGCGACGGCAAGATCACCGACAACATGCGCGAATACATGGTCAAACAATTGAAGGAAGAGGTCATACCGAAGTTGGAAAAGGTAAGCGGCGTTAAATTCGACATCGACCGCTTGCGCGAAAACCTTAGACGGTCGGCCAAAGCCGAAGATGATCTGGTTTACGTGCTGCAGACGGCCAAAAACAAGCCTTCTCCGATCGACGCCTATTTTGGCGGCATCTACTACATCGGACCGATTTTCGGTGCGTTTCGCGGCACTGACGACGCCATCGACTATTACCAGACCCTGCGCGCAGAGGTGCAGGACAGGCTCGACAACGGCCGCGGACCGGTGACCCCGGAAGGCGACATGGGCGAGGAAAAATACCGCCTCGTCACCGAAGGACCGCCGAATTACACGAGCTTCCGTGATTTCTGGAAGATGTTCTACGACGAAGGCGCAGTGGTGGTGGCCTCCAGCTACACCAAGGTGGGCGGGGTCTACGATTTCGGCTTCCGACACGATCCGGACCGGCCGCTGGAATCCCTCGCGGAATACTGCCTGGGCGTCTACACCAACCGCAGCCTGCCCCAGCGCGTCGACATGCTGGTCAATTATGTCAACGAATACCAGGCGGACGGTCTCCTGATCAACTCGATCAAGAGCTGCAATAGTTTTTCCGCAGGCCAGCTGCTGATCATGCGCGAAGTGGAGAAGCGCACCGGCAAACCCGCAGCCTTTGTCGAAAGCGATCTGGTCGATCCGCGCTATTTCTCCGCTGCCAACATCAAGAACCGCATGGAAAGCTATTTCCAGATGGTCGACCAGAAACGGTCCGGCAGTTCGACGGCGGGGGAAGCGGCATGAAGACCTTTATCGGCATTGATCTGGGCTCGACCACCACCAAGGCGGTCCTGCTCGACGAAAACGCCCAGATTCTTGGACGCGGCATCACCAATTCGCGCTCCAATTATGAAACCGCCACCCGGGTGGCAAAGCTCGAAGCCATGGTCGACACGCGTCTGACCTTGTGCCGCCGGCAGTTGAAGACCGACGTTCCCGAGTTGCAGGAAAATCTGGACGAGTTCCTGACCCGGCTTGAACTGGGTTTTCGGTGCGAACAGTTCGTCGAGCAACTTAACGATCTGGAAAGCACCTGCATCGATCAGGTGACCGGTGAGCGGTTCGCCGGTCAGGAAACTGCCGTAACCGATGTGCTGGCGTCAGTGTTCGACACTCTGCGCGGGGAAGCACCGGCAATGTTTGCTCCCGGCGCCCAGCGCATGTCCGATTTCTTCCGGGATATCGCCGGATCGCGTTATCTGACAGTCGCAGAACAGACCGCCAAGCAGGCGGGCGTTTCCTATGAACTTTTGCTGAACGTCTACGACAAATCGATCATCGAGGTTGAAAACCGCCCGCCGTCAGAGGACATGAGCGGCAAGTTCCTGCGGTCACTTGAGCAGCTGGTCAGGAACGCCCCGGAATTCGGCATCGAGGCACAGACCGTTGAAGCATCAGTCAAGGGTGCGCTCGATATCGAACTGGAAGAGGCCTATCTGGTCGGCACCGGCTATGGCCGGGTAACCCTGCCCTTCTCCAAGGAACACATCCGCTCGGAAATCCTGTGCCATGGCCTTGGTGCCCACATGATGTATCCGGGTACCCGCACCGTGCTCGATATCGGCGGGCAGGACACCAAGGGTATTCAGGTCGACCCCGGGGGCATTGTCGAGAACTTTCAGATGAACGACCGTTGCGCCGCCGGCTGCGGGCGCTATCTCGGCTATATCGCCGATGAAATGAAAATGGGCCTCCATGAACTTGGCCCCATGGCCATGAAGGCGACCCGCACGGTCCGGATCAATTCAACCTGTACCGTGTTTGCCGGCGCGGAACTGCGCGACCGGCTGGCGCTTGGCGAAAAGCGTGAAGACATTCTGGCCGGTCTGCACCGCGCCATCGTGCTGCGCGCCATGTCGATTATCTCACGCTCAGGCGGCATTCGGGACCAGTTCACCTTCACCGGAGGCGTCGCCAAGAACGAGGCAGCGGTCCGTGAACTCAAGAAACTGGTTAAGGAGAATTACGGCGAGGTCACCATCAATATCAATCCGGAATCCATTTACACCGGCGCACTGGGTGCAGCGACATTTGCCCATCGCGCGCTGAATGAGGGGAGTATCGCACGATGACCATCACCGCAGGCGTGGATGTCGGTACCGGCGTTGTCAAGGCGGCCCTGTTCGAGGTCAACGGCGATGAAACCAAATGGCTCGCAAAGCAGTCCTTGCGCGTCCGCCAACGCGATCCGCTGCAGCTCGCCGGAGAGGCCTATGACGACTGTCTGGAACAAGCTGGACTGACCCGCGACGATGTCGGTTATGTGGCGACCACCGGCGAGGGTGAAACCGTGCCGTTCCATACCGGACATTTCTATTCGATGACCACCCATGCCCGTGGCGCCATCCACCTCAAACCGGGCGCCAGAGCGGTTCTCGATGTTGGCGCACTGCATGGCAGGGCCATTCTGATTGATGACCGCGGCAAGGTCCTGACCTACAAGATGACCAGTCAGTGTGCGTCCGGATCAGGACAGTTTCTGGAAAATATCGCGCGCTATCTTGGCATCGCCCAGGACGAAATCGGCCCCATGTCCTGCCAGGCCGACGACCCCGAAAAGGTCAGCGGCATATGCGCGGTTCTGGCTGAAACCGACGTGATCAACATGGTTTCACGCGGCATTACCTCGCAGAACATCCTCAAAGGCATCCACCTTTCCATGGCCGGCCGGTTGGCCCGCCTGCTGAAGGCCGTCAAGGTAACCGACGGCATCGTCATGGTGACCGGTGGGCTCGCCCTGGACGAGGGCCTTCTGGCGGCACTTCGCGAAGAACTCGATACGCTCAACACCACACTCGAAGTCCACAGTGATCCGGACTCGATATATGCCGGCGCCATTGGAGCCGCTCTTTGGGGAGCGTTTCGCTATGACAAACTTGCCCAACTCGACGCCTTGCCCAAGGCGTCCTAACCGGAGGAGTGTGATATGGCCCTCAGAATCATGGAAAACTGCACCGCCTGTGATGCCTGTGAACCGGTCTGCCCGAACGAGGCGATCTCCGTCGGCTCACCGATCTACCGCATCGATCCTTTCAAATGTACCGAATGCGTCGGCGCTGAGGACGAGCCGCAATGCGCTCTGGTGTGTCCGGAAATGGAATGCATCCTGTCTGATCCCGACTGGCCCGAAACACCGGAAGAACTCCAGGAAAAATACGATCAGCTGCAGGGCTGACACGGTCGGATAGTGCAATGAACGCTGTCCGGACAACGATTGGACAATCGCTGGGCCCTGTTAATGCTTTGAATTCGCACCATTATTCTTCAACAGCGTTTCCGCTGCTTTGTGAATTTGCCGCCACATGGACAATGCGTCCGTCTCATCAAGCTGCTCCAATTCCTGGATGCGCTTATTGATCTGGCTCAAAGCGTCCTGACCGTAGCGGTCTATCATACCCTGAGCGGACTTCCAGATTTCGCGGTCTTCAGACATTCATGCGGCTGCGCAGTTTGAAACAGATGGCACATTTTGACCCGGCCAATCGCCTTGGGCCTTGATGACCGTCAAGTCGATAACAAGGGGATCGTCGGATGCCAGCCGGCAATACGCGAACAAGCTGCCTGACCTGCGAGAGCCGGGCCAGTGCCGAATGGTGCTGTTTGAGTGATACAGAGCTGAACCTGATCGACCGCGCCAAGTCTACGCGCGATTATTCACCCGGTGCCGTCCTCTACGATCAGGGCGACGAATGCGATGGCGTTTATTGTCTGCAATCCGGTCTTGTCGGCATCAGGCGGCTGGACGAGAACGGTAATTCAACGCTTTTGCGGCTGGTCAACCCAGGTGAAACTCTGGGTTACCGGTCATTCCTGAGAAAGGCGCCCCATGATAACAGTGCCGAGGTTTTGATGCCGAGCAGCATTTGCACGGTCGCCAGGCCCACGGTACGCGGGATGTTGCAGAACAACCCCGAGCTTGGTCTTCAGTTTCTCGACCATACCATGCGCGATCTCAAGGAGACCGAAAACCGCTACATGGAAAGTGTGACCTGGAAGGCGAAAACCCGGCTTTTGCACATTCTGTTGGTTCTCAACGAACGCTTCGGCGTTGAAGCGGAAAACGGTGAACATCACATTGAATTACCGATCTCGCGCCAGGATCTGGCCGGACTTATCGGTACCGCGCCAGAGACCATGTCGCGCACCATTCAACGCATCCAGGCCGAAGGGCTGGCGCAGTTCGACGGCAGAATGGTGCGGATTTACGACCTCGACGCACTCTGTGCAGACATGCCCATATCCGGATAGTTCCTAACTTTTAAATGTCCTGAACCAGCTCCTGGTCCGGCGCGTCAACCGGTTGAACCCCTGTCGTTGACGGAGCCGTTGCTCGGCCTTCGCCAAATCTCTGAGCAACCCCGCTGTATCTCCAGCGAGATCTTCCTGCCGAAGCCTGCCGGCCACCGGCTTGAACGGTTTCCGGGCAACCACCGGCACATGCCGCATCGACTTTTTGCGGGCGGGATCGATACGGCATTCCAGAACCTCGAAACCAGCAGCTTCGAAATATTTCCGCAATGTGTCTTCGGTGAAATGGAAATAGTGTGGTGCGCCTGAGTCAAACACCGACGGACCGGTGGCGCGCACAGGGTGCAACACGTCCTTTTCGTCCATAAAAAGATATCCCCCCGGTTTAAGCAGTTCGAACAGCCGGCCAAGGAAGCGGCTTGGCGACGGCAGATGGCCGAGCGTGTGGATCGTCAGTGCCGTGATCGCGTCGAAGGTCTCCCCCTGAAATCCCCGCATCTCAGCCAATTCGAGAACCGGAACGAACCGCCCCTCCACCAGGGATCCACGGCCGTGTGCGTGCATGGCATTTTGCTCCATCGGGTCGATCGCTGTGACATCGGCGCCGTCGCGCGCAAGCATGTCGGCCAGTGCCCCGGAACGGCACCTGATATCAAGAATGGCCTTGCCCATAACATCGAGATGGCGTCGGATAACGGGCAGGGAGTAGGACCATGCGATACGTTCTTCCTCCCTGATTTTGCGCGGATCTATGCCGCCATCCGCCACCCGTCTGTTGGTTCCCGGGTCGCCGGCAAATCCGTCATCGTAGAAGCCTTCCAGAGCAGAGACTGCGAACGCAGGTGAGGCAAACAACAGACCGCAATTTTCGCACATGACAATCCGGCAACGCGACGGGCTGTCATCAGTGACAATTTGGGTGTCTTTACAACCGCAAAGGTCGCATTGCTTGACCGCTTGGACAGGCCGGCCAAACCGGTCCTCGGATGTAGAGATTTCCAGTGTCATTATGTGCATCCCCGTTTTTTACCGCATTCACACAGATAAACCGCTGCCGCCAAATGGTGTTGATCCAGATCAACGAGGCCCGCAACAAGCCGGCCCGGGTCAGTTTTCCTTGGAATATGTGGGAGAATAATGCGGTGCCAGGTCATGCGACGGGTCAAGGTTGAAAAACCCATATGGCCGCAGTCGAAACTCGAACCAGCGGGTCGGCAGCAATGGCCAGTCTTCAGGCCGCGTGACGTGACGGAAGCCGAGCGTGTACCACAGCACAATGTCCCGGTTTTCCACCGATTGCCCATTCGCCACGAATACCTGCAACCCGTCACCCCCCTTGCTCTGGTTGGGGTAACTGCCGGTCGGCCATAGTTCGACCGGGTCATACGCGGTAACCCAGAGCTTATGAGCGGTGAATGCGGCACGTGCCTGAGGCGGATCATCGGGCGCTAGAATGGAGGATACGGAGCCAGCCTCCTCGAGCTGATAGCCGGTGGTGTTTCCAAGCAGCGTTTTGTGCGCCGGATTGACGATCCGCCAGATTTCGCCGTTGCCGCCCTGGTCTGTGATGACCGGTCCCTCGGTTTTGACTGTTTCACGGGCCAGCACCCACAGGCTTTTGCGCAAATTGGCCTCTGGCAGCCGTTTTGCCACGAATTTCTCGCGCACCAGCGTGTTCGCCTGGCCGTCCACATCAAGATCTACGCGGAAATTGAAGTAATGATCGTGATAGGGGGCAACCAGATAGGGTGCAACGAAGGCGCCATGTGCGGTTGCCTTAGCACCTCCCGGGTCATCGGCTTTTTCGACCGCCACCGATTTGACCGCGTCGAGACCGGTGGCGCCCGTACGGATTCTGATCTGGCCGGTTCTTTCGAACACGTAATCAATGACATAGTCGTAATTTCCAAGGGTCGGCACATAGCGCACAACCAGCTCCACCTTGGGACGGGCGATGGCCCGCTTGGTGGCGGTTGAAGAATGGCGCCAGGCAGGGTCGGCGGTGTTGCGTTCAAAGATACAGAGCGCACGCTCAACCTTGAACTTCCCACCGGCATCGGACGGGAAGGTCAGGGTCAGATAGGCTGCATGCCTGGGACAGTCGCGGCCGGGCTCAAGCGACGAGATCAGATAGCCAAGGCCATATTCACCGGCATCGAGGAAACTTTTGTAACTCCAGCCGGGATGCGGGTCCATATAAGGCACGAACAGCTCCGCCAGGGCCATCTGGTAGACTATCAGCCGGCTGTCGCCACCATCATCGAACCGGATCAGCGATGTGACCAGCCCGGCCCGGCGATCGGCTCTCAGATGGAAAGACCAGTTGTACCAGGCAACCTGGATGGCGTCTCTTATGGTGTAGTTAGGCCCATTGGGCGACACCACCTGGACCGGCCTGGGCAGATCCGGGGTCGGCACCGGGCCCAGCCCGAAATTCTTGACCTGTTTCGCCGGGATCACCGGTTCGGTGTCGATCACGTCGATAACATGTCCACCTTCGACATCGACAATCGCAATCACACCTTCGATCGGCCGCGCCCAGTCGGGATGCGTGCGGCCGGCCCGCAGAACCACCTGATAGCACGGCACCTTGAGGATGCGGCGCGCGCCATAGCCTTCCTGCGGGAAATGACCGGCTGAAACAGGCACGCAGCGGATCCGAGAGAAATCGTCATGGCCACGGCGGCGCATGGCCGCCTGCCAGCGGCTGTCGGTCCTGGCAAGTTCACCGGCCTGCCGCCATTCATGCTGCATTATCGAGGGTTGAACGCCGGTCACCTCACGATGCGAGACGACAGTCTTGCGGCCAAGATCGACAAACACTTCCATGGTTTTGCCTGGTTTGTGCAAAACCAGGAACGCCATGCGGCTGATCGGATCGCCTGGTTCCCACGCCAGCACATCGGCCTTGGGCATTTCCTTGAGGGTGATGACCGGATAGCGGGTCTGGTCGTCGCTCAAACCTGCAGCGCGGACCAGGCGCACGGCTTCCACCACTTCTGGATAGGTAAGGGCATCCATCGGGTGGCTGGCCTGCGCGCGCACATTTGACGGAACGGCAAGGAACAGGACGACCAGGGTGGACAAGGTCCAACCTGAGCCTACCGCACTCCAAACCCGGTTCCAGATGCGCGCCCGGCGCGGTCTGTCAGGCGCCGTCAATTGGTTTCCACCGCCCGGCGGAAAGCAATGCGTTGGGCGGGAACGAAGCCGCAATTATCCAGAAAGGCAAGCAGTCCGAAGGCATTCCAAGCAACTTCGGTGCGCACCTGTTCGACCTGAAGCGCCCGCAGATTACCCAGCAACTGGGACATCATCGCCTTGCCGACTTCCTTATGCGTGAAATTGGGGTCGACACCGATGGTGTCGATCACCGCCTCCGGCTCCGTGTGGCCGAACTCTCCGAAATCGACCCTGGCCATAATGAAACCGACCGGGTGATTGTCGATTTCGGCGACCAGAGACACCCGAACCGCGGATTCATCCATGGTCTCGACCAGCTTGCGCTGGTAATAGGCCGAACGGTCCTGACCGGTAATACGCCCATCAATAGCGATCATCGCGCCGAGATCCTCCATTGTCATGGACCGGACCAGCATGGTGTCGCGCGCAAGGGCATCGAAATCGTCGGCTCCAGGGTCGGAGTAATCGATCTCCAGGGGATCGCCGGCGCGCTCCGGGATGAAAGTGCCTTGGGGTGTACTCATGAGGTTGCTCCGCCTGGTTTTAGTGTTCGAGATCGGATGCGACATCGCGCTTCAGCACGACACGCGGCGCCCGCTCAAAGCCGGCATGGGCGAGAAAGCCAAGAAGACCCGCGTTGGTCCACTCGGTTTCCGTCTGGAGTTCGCTGATCCCCTTATGCGCCATGACATCCTCAATCCCTAAGAGCAGGGCATTGCCCAGTCCCATGCCTTTGGTGTCCGGGTCGACACCGATCGCGTCGAGCATGCACGCTGCGTCCTGTCCGAACTCGCCACCGAGCACGCGCACCATTGCATAACCCTTGAGTGACCCGTCCGGACTGGCGCCAACATAAATGAACCCCTTCGGGTCCTTGAGTGCCGCGGTAAGCCGGCGTTCAAAGAAACCCCGCCTGGACCGGCCGGTCAGCTTCTGGTCTATGGCGACAACCGCGTCGAGATCGCCAGCCTCGAGCGGCCTGACCGGGGTCGCGCTGCCCGCCTTGCCCGTATTTTGCTTTTCAGCCATCATTCAAGTCTCCCTGTTTGTCTACTGTCACCGCGACCATCCGGGTCTGGTTCCCGGTCCTGCGGTCGCCGCGCCGCGCGCCGGCGAACGTTCGATCGCAAAACCCTGGGTGAAGGCGAGCGAGCGGACGACGGTGTATTTGAGGTGCCATCCAGTGGCCGCGGCGATCAATCCAGCCAGCGCGCTTGCGGTTTCCACGCCGAGCGGGATGGCGCCAACCAGCAGCAGTGCCGGGATCACGCCACCGACAACCGCAGCACTCATGGTCATTGGCTTAAGGCGGTTGACCACGGCATCAGGTGCTTTTCGCCGGCGCAATCGGGCACCATAGACAAGCACCAGAACCGTGCGCCACAACACCATAATCAGAGCAGTGATCGACAGCCATTGAGGCTGATGGTGGGTGAACGCTGCAGCAGCAATCATCAGGCCTACACCTTCGGTGAGACCGGTCACCGCCACCAAAGGAACAATCGCTGCATCACGCCAAGCGGGAATCCCCCTGGCGGCGCGCAGCATCTGTGCCTGGCACAGCAGAAAGAAGAGGCCAGCAGCAGCAGCGATCGATGTGACCACCGCTGAACCCGTAAGGGCGGCAAGGACACCTGCGGGCATGAACCCAACGGCTGCCCACGCTTCACGGCTCATCCATGACGTTGCCGGATTGCGCAGAACATTGAGAAAACGCCAGGGCCGGCCTATTTCAAGCCACACCAGGCCGAGCCCCAAACCGACAATGCCAACAGCGGCAAGTGCCACCAGTTCCAACCCGGGCATACCGGTCCATGCCCCGCAGGCGGCAATGGCCATGAGGCCTGCGCCGGTGCCGCCACAGATGAAGTTTCCAGCAGCACGCCAGTCCCAGTTGACTTGGATGGCGGGTTCGATCGAAATCATGCCTGATTCCAGAGATAATAGACGCCCGGCTCCGTGCCGAGATGTTCATGCATCCGGAAGAACTGGTTTTCAGCCAACAGACGGGAGACATTGCTGTCCGGGTCTTCGACATCGCCAAAATGCAGGGCACCTGCGATACAGGAATTAACACAAGCCGGCGTCGCGTCCGGATCCAGCCCGGGCGTCAGTCCCTGTGCAATGCCATCGTCGATCCGCTCGACACAAAAGGTGCATTTGGTGGAAACGCCGATCCGTGCTGGATCATGGCGCGCAGCTTCAGGAGCGTTCGGTTCATCGCCATAGGCAAACGCAACCTTTTCGACCTTGTAGCGCGCCTGATAGGGGCAGGCGACGGCGCAATAGGCACAGCCGATACATTTGTCATAATCGATAACCACGATGCCGTCATCGCGTTTGCTGGTCGCGGTCGACGGACAGACCTCCATGCAGGGCGGCTCGGCACAATGCATGCAGCCGACCGGGACGAAAGCACGCCGGACGTCGGGATAGGTGCCCATCTCCATATCCAGAACCCGGCGCCACTGCACACCGGGCGGTGTCGCATTGGCATGCCGGCAGGCAGCAGTACAGGTCTGGCAGCCGACACAACGGCGCAGATCGGCAACCATGGCATAGCGCGTCATGTCGTAGTCTCCACACGGCTGACCGCAACCCGGACAAGGTCGGCACCCGATCCTGTCGCATCGGTCAGTCTGATCGACATCGGCGTCACCGTGTTCATGCTCGGCATGTCAAAATCCTTGGCGAACGGCGTCTTCCAGTGATCGAACTGGCCGATCATCAATAATGTGTCGGGCCGGATGCCTTCGCGCAGAACCGCCCGGCCCTGGGTTGCCCGCAACGGTGAGCGCACCTCAATCCGCTCGCCATCGGCGATGCCGAGCATCCGGGCCTTGCCCCGATTGATGATGATGCCGTCATGGCCGGCGATATTGGACGCCGCCTCCTTGACCAGTTGGATGGCGGCATTGCCGCCCCAGGCATATTGCATGCTGCGCGAGGTCAGGAGCCAGAATTGCTCCGGTCCAGCTGCCCCCTCTCGGCCATCCTCGCCAGCCGACCAGATCCCTGGAAAGTCCTTCCAGGCGGGCAGGGCCTGGTACTCTTTCAACTGCTCGTCCCACCATTCAATGCCGGTTTCGTGGAGACGATTGGCGAGTTCCGCACCGATCCGCTGCAACCGTTCCTGATAGGGCAATTCGAAGCGAAGACCCTGTTCTTCCATCTTCGGGTAGAGATACCACTGGCGCTGGGAGAAGGGTGACACCTTGAAACCGTGGTGGCGGTACCAGTCGAGACCGTCAGTGTTTTCACCGTCGCTCAGTTCCGCACTGGCGGCACGGCACACCGCGTCCCAGATTGTTTCCGTGCTGTGAGCGCGGTCCGGCGCGATACCGAAATCGTAGTTTTCCCCGGTGAGTTTGACACCGGTCGCCCCCTGATTGATCTTCTTGTTATAGCTTTCCAGCAGCCCTGTGCGCTCTGCAAGTTCAGTTGAGATGTCGGTAAACTCGCGCGCTTCTCCCTGGCCTTTGACGGCTGGTTGTCTGAGCGCAAATCCCTGATAGCGCCAGAACTGCTCGACATACTTGGTGCCGCCGATGCGCAATAGCTGGGTGCTCTCAAGGTCGGTGCATTCGGGCAGAAGGATGTCCGCCATATGGTTTGATTCGTCATGGCTGTAGGCAAATGCCACCACAAAGGGGAAACAAGCCATCTTGTCCGCCACGCCAGGGCCGTCCCAATTCGAAATCGCCGGATTGGTGCGGTACAGGAACCACACGTCGGGCAGGGTCGGGCGCGGCAGGTTCTTCGGTGGCGCATCCTGAAAGATCCAGGCCAGATGGGTCGGCCCGAGCGCCTGGCTCCAAGGCGTGTCGGCGGCGAGTGGCACCAGGGTGTCAAAGGCGTTTCTGATCTTCGGCGTTCCATGCCAGCTGCCCGCAGCCGTCGGGTTGAACGGATAGGCCATAAACCCATCAGGCCCAGGCATGACGCTTTGCATCCGGTCGTCTGCTGGACGGTTGAGCCGGACCGTGGTTCCAAGCGTGCCGCCAGGTACTTCGAGCGCACCGACCAGCGACGTCAGGACCGTACGCGCCCAGCAGCACTCATAGCCGCCCCAGCCATTGTTGACAGTTTTGCCCAGGGTGATCGCCACCGGGCGGAATGGCAGCGTCAGGCCATCGATATCTATGGTTTCGCCAATGCACGCATTGCTGACAAAATCATTGGCAACCCGCCGTATTGTGGCGACCGGCACATCGCAGATGCGCGCGGCCCATTCCGGCGTGAAAGGTGCCACATGTTCGACGAGACGGGTATGGGCGGTTTTGGCCTCACACATCGGATGCAGCCAGGTTTGCGCGTCCGGCCCGATCTCAACGCCGCGCACCTCAAAGCAGCCTTCCAGCTCCGGGGCGCAATCGGGATCATCGAACGGCACCGCACATTCCCGTACGCTGTCCCAAACCAGGGGCAGCTTAGATTCCGGGTCCCGCAAATAGTAACCATTGGGCCCGATCAGGTAAGGCGATGCCGTACGGTTCTTGAGGAAATCGAGATCCAGGGCGTCACGAGGGTGCTCATGCAGCAGGACATGCAGCATAGCGAACAGGAAGGCGGCATCGGTCTTCGGCCTGATCGGCACCCAGTCGGCCGAACACGCACCGGTTATCGACAGAGCCGGCTCGATCTGAACCCGCACCAATCCCCGAACCCGGGCATCCGCATGGCGCCAGACGCCACACACACCGCCCGAGGCTTCGACGTTACTGCCGAACGAGACCAGATATCGGGTCAGCGGCGTATCGGAGCCAACCGTGAATGCCCGGTGCCAGAACTCGCCATAGAGGTGCTCTGAATGGTAGCACTTGATCCCCTGGCCGCTGCCCAGACCGAAATCCACCGGCCCCCAGGAGGCAAGAAACGCCGGGAAAGTTCCCATATAAGCCTGCGGTGTGCCGCCGCCCCCGAAACTTGCCGCAACACGCGGATAACCCGATTCATCAAGGAGGCCGCTGTTGCGGATACCGTTCAGCTTGTCGGCAATCTCTCCAAGTGCTTCATCCCAGGACACCGGAACGAAACCTGGATCCTCATGGCGGCCTTTTTTTGGATTGGTGCGCCGCATCGGCGTCAGAACACGGTGTGTATTGTAGGTCTTTTGAATTAGCCCGTAGGCCTTCACGCAGATTTTGCCGGCGCCTGGATGAATTTCAGCGGCATCGAAGTTCGGCTCCACCTCAGTCGCGATATCGTTTTCCACTTTGACCTTCAACAGGTCGGGGCCAGCCACACACTGGTAACAATAGGTCGGCACCTTGCGCGGTGACGTATCGTTCCCGGTGGTCATGGTGCGCTCTTGAAAGCCTCCGCTTTGTGCGACAACCGGATTTGGGTTTTTGCGACATCGATAATGAAGCGGTCATGGGTGCCCCGGGCAACCACATCGTCGATGGGATCACTCACGTTGACCGCAAAACACAGGCCACGCCCGTCACGCACCGTTAGTTCCGCCGTAACCTCGGCCCACATGCCAAGCAGGGTCGGTGCGATATGCTGAATATTGACTGCAGTGCCGAGCGAGTCCTCGCCCGGGTCAAGATGCTCAAGAAGGAACTCCCGGCAGGTTCGCTCGATGTCCTCGATCAGAGCCGGCGTGGCATAGACCCGCGCCGGCGTGTCACCGTTGCCCGCCAGAAAATCGATGGTGCGCGGCTCGTCGATGGCAAACCGCCGGGTTACCTTCAAGCCGGTTTCGAGAGTGTCTTTCACACGTCCGCCCTCCTGCATCATCGGTAAATCGCATTAAACAATAATTAAGTACGATAATACCAATTAATTTTGAATCCAAGCGCTTTCAACGCATGAAACTGCGACCTATTGGCCGGCTCACGGAAATGTGGCGGTCCCCAGGGCGGCGCCATCCGGGCATGCCGCTTGACCTGTCGCGGAAAAATGGTACCAGATTACCATATTGCAAATCCAAAACAGCTGGAACAGTCGAAGGCCATGACCCAAACGCCAGCGCCTGTCGCCATCCGTAAGGCGGAAAAAGGCGACCTCGACCAGATCATTGCGCTGGACGAGCACATCACCGGTATCAACAAGCATGATTACATCCATGATCTGTTTGAGCGTTATGGAGCGCGGCGGCCCGAGCAACGCTTCTTCTATGTCGCCAGCCCTTTGGAGGAACCTGGCGGCAGGGTCACCGGTTTCGTCATCGGCGAAGTGCGGGCCTGGGAGTTCGGTTCAGAACCATGCGGTTGGGTGTTCGCGATTTCAGTCGACCCGGATGCCCGTGAAGACGGTATCGGCGCTGCATTGCTCGATCGGATATCGGAAAGCTTCGTGCAGGTCGGTGTGCAGCGGCTGCGCACCATGACGTCACGCAACAATCACCTTTTGATGTCGTTTTTCCGAAGCCGGGGGATGATGGCGGGACCGTATTTGCAGCTCGAGAAGGACCTGACATGAACGCAAAAAGGTCCAGCGGAGGCAGCCGACAATGAAACTGCAGGCAGCCAGCCGGCTGGCGATCTACGCGGTACTCGAACTTTCCATCGACCCCGAGCGCCAACTATCGGCCGCTGAAATTGGCGACAAGTTCGGGGTTTCGACCCATCACCTGTCCAAGGTCCTGCACACCCTCGGCAGGGCGGGTCTTGTGCGCTCGGTACGCGGCGCCGGCGGTGGCTATGTTTTCTCCGGTAGCACCAAAAGAACCACGTTGCTCAACGTTATCGAACTGTTTGAAGCGGTTGGCAGCCCTGAACCTGGGACCGATGGCCGCGAGGCCGACACAGCCGAGGGAACGGCCCTTGCAACGGTCCTCGGCGAGATCGATGAGTTGACCCGTGCAACTCTCAATTCCATCACATTGTCAACAATGCACAAGCTGACCAGGCACGGCGAACGGCAAGACAGGCGCGATTGACAACCGTCAAGGACACGCCGGAAGCGCCTTCTAGAGTGGGCCGCCGGATTTGACGCGGGTTCCGGCCGCGCGCCGTATCGGCAAGCGGCACATGAGACCGGATGACAACAATTACGAGGCGAGACAAATGAGGGGACTTGAGGAAAAAACCGTCATCGTCACCGGCGGCGGTGGCGGCATCGGCGGTGCCACCGCCCGGCGGTTTGCCGCCGCAGGCGCCAAGGTCGCGGTATTCGATGTCAATGAGGCAGCGGCAGCCTCGGTTGTCGATGCAATCGCGGGGGATGGTGGCACGGCGCAGGCTTTTATCTGCGACATCACCGATCGTGCAAGCGTCGACCAGGCGGTTAGTGCTGCACGCGGTGCCCTGGGTCCAGCCAATATATTGATCAACAATGCCGGCTGGGATGTGTTCCGGCCGTTCATCAAGACAAATCCTGATCTTTGGAGCAAAATCATCTCGATCAATCTGGTCGGCGCCCTCAACATGCACCATGCAGTGCTGCCCGACATGATCGAGGCGAAACAGGGCCGTATCGTCAATGTATCGTCAGATGCCGCCCGTGTCGGCTCATCCGGCGAGGCGGTCTATGCCGCCTGTAAGGGTGGTTTGGTGGCATTCTCCAAGACGCTTGCCCGCGAACACGCCCGCCAGAACATTACCGTCAACGTGGTCTGCCCCGGCCCGACCGAAACCGCCCTGTTCGAGGACTACAAGCAGGGTGCCGGCAATCCGGAAAAGCTGATCCAGGCGTTCGAGCGCTCGATCCCCCTTGGGCGTATCGGCCAACCGGACGACCTGCCCGGCGCCGTCCTGTTTTTCGCCAGCGACGATGCCGCCTATATCACCGGCCAGGTGCTGAGCGTATCCGGCGGGCTGACAATGAACGGCTGAGGGAGATCGCCATGGACTATCAGGATATTCTTTTCGAGGTGCGCGACGGTGCCGCCTGGATCACCATCAACCGGCCAGACAAGATGAATGCCTTTCGCGGCCAGACCTGCGATGAGCTGATCCACGCCCTCAACAAGGCGGGCTATGACAACGCCATCGGCGTAATCGTTCTGGCCGGCGCCGGCGACCGGGCGTTCTGCACCGGCGGCGATCAGTCCGCCCATGAGGGCCAGTATGACGGCCGCGGCACCATCGGCCTTCCCATGGAGGAGCTGCACAGTGTCATCCGCGATGTGCCCAAACCGGTGATCGCCCGGGTCCAGGGTTATGCCATCGGCGGTGGCAATGTGTTGTGCACCATCTGCGACTTTACGATAGCTTCCGAAAAGGCGGTGTTCGCCCAGGCGGGACCGAAAGTCGGCTCGGTCGATCCGGGCTACGGCACGGCTTTTCTGGCGCGCGTGGTGGGCGAGAAGAAAGCCCGCGAATTCTGGTATATGTGCCGCCGCTACTCGGCCCAGGAGGCCTTGGACATGGGCCTTGTCAACGCGGTCGTACCGGCAGATGAACTCGACACCGAAATCGATAAATGGTGTGCCGAAATCATGGAAAAGAGCCCGACTGCCATCGCCATCGCCAAACGCTCATTCAACATGGACACCGAACACCAGCGCGGCATCGCCGGCATGGGCATGTATGCGCTCAAACTCTACTACGACACGGAAGAATCCAAAGAGGGCGTGCGCGCCTTCCAGGAAAAGCGCAAACCCGATTTCCGGAAGTTTGCCAAGTAAGCCCGCATTGCATCCGTGTGTGCCGAAGGCAGTCGCTTGGAGAACAGGCCTGCCATTCGAACGCAATCGTCGGCATGCCGGTTGAGGGGTCCGTAGTCCGCCACAAGCATCGGGCGGTCTGTGCTAGAGCGTGATCACTCTGTGAAGCGTGATCAGACAAAACATGTGCAGGTCTGTTACCGGATTTTGCGCTGCCCGAATGTTGGCTGGACTTCCGGGATCGGCGGCATTTGCCAGGTACCGGTCACGGGTATCCCGGTGTCGCGATTGATCACCACATCGAGCACGGTTGGAACATTCGAGCGGATCGCTTCGCCATAGGCGTCGCCGAACTGATCGGGATGCTCAATGCGGATCCCCCGCGCACCCATCGCCTCGGCCATCTTGGCAAAATCCGGGTTCCAGAATTGTCCGGTCTGTTCGTTGACGAAACTCGTGCCGAGCTCCCGGCCGTCGAGATAGACCCGCTGCAGGTCACGGATCGTGCCGATCGCGTAGTTGTTCTGCAACACCCAAACGGCGGGCAGATTATACTCAACTGCGGTTGCCACCGCGTGCGGCGCCATCATGAAACCGCCATCGCCGCATAAGGTCACGCATGGGGAATGGGGCCGGGCAAGCTTTGCGCCGAGAACCCCGCACACGCCAAATCCCATGGCGGCAAATCCTCCGGCGGTGAGGTGGGTGCCCGGGACCTGCGGTTTCCAGTATTGTTCCGACCAGACCTGGCAGTTTCCAACATCGTCCACCATGACCGTATCGGGTGGAGATATCCTGACCATATCGGCGAGCATGCGGCGCGGTTCGATCGGCACTTCGGAGCTTTTCTCGAACGGTTCGACGAAATTGCGCCAATCGGTTTGCCAGCCCTCGATCTCGCGCCGCCAGGCATCACCAAAACCTGCGCGTTTTCCCTTGCTACGGGCGATTTTGTGCATCTGGCCGAGGAACTCCTTGGCGTCCGCCACAATACCGATTTCAACCGGGTAATTGCGGCCGATCTCGCCGGAATCGATGTCGACCTGGATCAGTTTGGTGGGCGGAATGTTGTAAACATAACCGGGGATCCAAGAGCCGGTGTGCAGGTCGTTGAAGCGTGCGCCGATGGCCAGGATCACATCTGCATTGCGCGCGGCTTCGGTTGCCGGATATTCACCCCACACCCCGGCCACGCCGAGATTGAGCCGGTGATCGCCGGGCAGCGAGCCTTTGCCCATAAACGAGGTATAGACCGGCACTTCCAGCTGTTCGGCAACGGCTCTGAGTTCCTGATAGGCATCGGCAACGCGGACACCGCCACCTGCCAGGATCAGCGGACGCTGTGCGCTCAGGAGAAGATCAAGCGCCCGTTCCACCGACATATCGGACACGCTTGAGCGCCAGTTGAGTGAGGCTTCGCTTTTCGACGGTTCTGGCACACTCACCGGGGCGGTTTCGATATAGAGATTATAGGGCATGTCGAAATGCACCGGGCCTGGACGTCCGGTGCGCATCAGCGAGAACGCCTCGGGCAGAGCCCGGCAGAGATCCTCCACCTTGCGGATCCGCCATGATTTTTTAACCACCGGCTGGAAGATCGATGACATGTCACCGTTGTAACGGTAGTCATCCTGCAGGGCGCCGCTGTCGATCTGGGTGGTCGGCACCTGGCCGGTGATCAGGAAAAACGCTGAGTTGTCATAGAATGCGTTGGCCACCGCGATCATCATGTTCATCGGCCCTGGCCCGGTCGAGGCATAAACCGCAAGCGGTTGCCGGGTCAGGCGATAATAGACGTCGGCCATGAAGCCGGCCGCCTGTTCGATGCGCGGAGAGATGTGGCGTATCCGGTCGGTCTGCTTGTAGACGCCGTCAAGCAGCCCGATGGCGCCATGACCGGCATAGCCCAGAATGAAAGGCACCTGCTCTTTGACCAGATACTCAGCGATAATGTCGGCACCACGCATCTCGTTGCTGCCTTGCATGCCGCTATAGCTGGTCTGTGGCGATTGATGGCCCTGGGATGACGAATAACTACCGTACCCCGATGACGAATAACCGCTTGGCCTGTCCATCCTACCCTCCCGTGCTAATCCCGCTCCCTCACCTTGGGCATAAAGCTTATTTCAACCCTTCAGGGGTGTCATTTGGATATTCCAGTGCAACGGTGTCCGCAGTTGTCACCAGAAAACGTGGTGGCTGTTCCTCTCACCGAGCCAGTGCGGCGATCACCTCGTCGGCCTTGGTCACGGCAGCCACGTTCTGCATGGCGAAGTTGATCGATGCATTGTGCCAGTCTGCATTCATGGTCGAACAGCAATCTTCGGGGACGATGACGATATACCCCTTGTCGGCGCCGGTGCGGGCGGTGTGTTCGATCGACATGTTGGTCCAGGCACCGGTATCGATGATGATGTCGCGCTTGTCGCTTTTCAGAACCGTTTCCAGAGCGCTGCCTTCCCAGGCGCTCATGCGCCGCTTTTCCACCACATGATCGCCGGGTCTGGGCTCAAGGCCTGCGGTTGCTGCTGCACCCCAGGTGCCGCGCACCAGGGCCTTTGCATCAACCAAACCCTCAAACAACGGTGCATTGAGGGTGACGCCCGGGGCACCCGGATCGACCACGAACCAGACATGAATGACCATCACACCACTGCGGCGGCAGGCATCCGCAAGGCGGCGGATATTGTCGACGACGTTCTGCTGGCGTGCGTGTTCCGGCGCACCTGAGTCGGCAAAGGCACCACCGTCCATCATTACGTCGTTCTGCATGTCCTGAATGATCAGGGCGCAGCGCGCCGGGTCCAATTGCAGTCCGTGGTCCGATGGGGCCGGCATAACGGGCTCGGATGCTGCTGCTGGCGCTGGAACCGACATGGGTTCGGCGGTCTGTATGGAAGCCGCGGCAGGTCTCGTGCGCATGAAGGGCTCATTACGGGGTCCGACTTTGGTGGTGACGGTATAGACCGAGTGGGTCGCACACAAAAAGAGTGTGCGCCAGTCCGGTCCGCCCCAGTGCAGATTGGCGACCATCTCCGGTATGACCAGCTTGCCCAAAAGTCTGCCTTGCGGGTTATAGACCCATACGCCGCCGGGCGCAGTCACCCACACATTGCCTAGCGCATCACATTTCATGCCGTCCGGCACGCCGGCTTTGAGCTCCGACTTGATGCCGCTGGCAAACAGTCGATTGTTCGACAAGGTGCCGTCCGCATTGACATCGAACACCCGGATCAGGGCCTTTTCGGTGTCATTGACATATATAAGCTTTTCGTCAGGCGAGAAGCACAGACCGTTCGGCATCTCGAACGCGTAGCGATCAACAAGCAGTTCCGGCTCCTGTCCCTCGCGGCCCGGCTGCACCCGGAAAACCCCCTGAAAACCCAGCTCGCGCGGTCGTTCGACACCAAACACCGGCATGCGGCCATACCAGGGATCGGTAAAATAGATCGACCCGTTCGCATCGACGCAGACATCATTTGGGCTGTTCAATTCGCGGCCTTCGAAGTGCGATGCCAGCACTTCGCGCCGGCCGTCGGGACGCTCGCGCATCAGCGACGATGTTGAATGCTCGCAGATGATCAGATTGAGGTCTGCATCATAGGTCATGCCGTTGCATTTGTTGGCCGGCCGCATGACCTCTCGCACGCCATGGCTGTCCCACCGGCGGCGCACATCACCAGGCATATCGGAAAACAGGAGATAGCTTTCCGCCGGGTTCCAGATCGGTCCTTCCGTGAATTCAAACCCGGTACCGAGCTGGCCGACCGGGGCATACCGGTCGATCAGGTCTTCAAATTCCGGAAGCAGGGCTTCGTGAGTCATTGTGCACTCCTAAGCCTAAACCGGGAACCAGTCGCGTTGGGGCAGCGATTCGGTGATCGGACCGGGCACCTGCTGTTCAAGCCGGCCGACAATTCGCTGATGATCGACCTTTGCAGGTTTGTCATGGATCGGCAGTAAATAGGTGTAACTGTTGAGAAGTTTCTTGATCGCGCCTTTTTCCGCCCGCTTGGAGCCCGCATGGTTGCCGGTTACCTGGGGTTCCATGAACTGGGTCTGGCGGATCTGGTTCACGATCTGGTCGTTTATGTTGTAGATCACATCGCCGCAGATATTGGCGAGACCGTCGGCGGTCTCCACCACGACATTCATGGAGCCTTCAGTGTGCGCATTGGCGGCCTCGCAATAGACCCCCGGCATGATCTCTTCGGTACCGGTGATCTCAAGATCAAGGAAACGCAAGGCATCCTGGGTGTGCAGCCGGTCGATCAGATGCTTGATGTCGGGTTGCGGATATTGCGGATGCATGAGGCCTGAGACCGAACATTCCAACTCACGACGATTGACCACCACGGTGGTGTTCATAGGGAACAGATCGTCTTTGCCCGCATGGTCGATATGGAGATGTGTGTGCAGAATATAGCGTATATCGCCGAGCTTCAGGCCGTGGCGGGAGAGCTGGTTTTCGATCATGTTTTCATGGAACTGCAGGCCGCGCATGCCGAGTGATTCCATGATCGCGTTGTCGCGGTACCCGGTATCGACCAGAACCGGATACTGTCCACCCAGGATCAGATAGCCATAGACCGGAACCCGCCTGATCCGCCCGCATTCATGGCCGAGCACCAGAAAGCTTGTTTCAAGCTCGATGTCGCCATAGTCGATAATGTGAATTTCAAGGGCCATTTTTTGTCGTTCTCCCTGTTTACCGGGGTCTTGCCACCCCTGTTCGTCAAAGCCGGTACACCCTTTGGGCGTTGTCGTGAAAGATTGCCCGCTGAACCGCTGACTGCAGCGGTGCGGCGGCGGTTTTGTGTGCCTCGATCAGTTCCGCATAACTTGTCCAGAGCTTTTCGATCGGAAAATTGGACCCGAACAGGCAGCGATCCGCGCCAAACAAAGCCACCGTCGCAATGACGATTTCGGCGATATGGTTGACATCGTTCCTGTGGATGAAGGTGCCGAAGGCCGACAGTTTCGAAACCACATTCGGGCAGGAGGACAGCATGGCCATACCGGTGTGCCAGGCACTGCGTCCGGCCTCGGACGTGTCCTCCAGCATGCCGGCGTGCTGCAATACAAATGTCACCTCCGGGCAGGCCATGGCAAGTTGAGCAGCGCCTGTCATCTGGCCGGTGAAGACCTGCAGATCGAAAGCCCAGCCATAATCCGCGAGATGAGCGATATTTCGCTGCAGGGTGTCGTCGAGGCACAGGTCGGGACGCGACGCAAAGCGGTACATTTCATTTTCATGCCAGTGCAACTGCATGCGGACGCCGCGCATCAGGGGATATGCCCTGAGCCTGTCAAGCTGAGGCCGGACGTCTTCGGTCAGAAAATCCGCGTACCCCACAATGGCGTGGGGCCAGCCCCTCTCGTCCGCCTGGCTTTGGACCCAGGCAACCTCGTCCTCGAACCGGTCGGGCGCCCAGTTGGCCTGGACGTAGACCGATTTTGTCACACCGGTCTCCGCAATGTCGTCGAGAAACTCGCTGACGGGATAGTCGCGCCGGATTGGTTCATAGGGGCCGAAAATGCGCGGCTGCATAGGCCCCGACAGCCAGGGCAGGTCGGCCTGGCGCCAGATGTGATGATGCGCATCGATGATGCCGGTCATGCCGCTTCTCCCTGGGACAATTCCAATATATGGGCGCAGATACGATCAAGAGAACTGCCGTCCGCCAGATCGTCGATGAACGGCAGAATGGATTTCAGCGCCGCGGTTTGCGGTTCAAAATCGGTGCTGGTTGCCAGTGGTGTCAGCCAGTGAAGGCGCCATGCGCAGCGCGACAATCGGGTAACCGCATCGGTCATGGCTGTGTGGTCGCCGCGTTCAAGCCCGTCGGACAGGATCACAACCAGGGCACCACGGGCAAGGCCGACAAAGCGCGGCACGGACAGGAACGCGTGCAAAGCATCACCAATACGCGTGCCGCCATCCCAGTCGGCGACCATGCCTGATACAGCCGCCAGCGCCTGATCCTGACGCTTGAGTTTGAGCACCCGGGTGATGCGGGTCAAACGGGTGCCGAAGGTGAAGGCCTCAAACCGTTCGGCTGTATGGGCAAGGGTGTGCGCAAACCGTAGATGTGCTTCCGTGCGCTCTTTCATGGAACCGGAAACATCAATCAATAACAGCACCGGACGTTGGCGCAGTTTCCGGCGAAGGCGCGGCAGATGTATCACGTCGCCGTCATATTTCGCCGCTTCGCGCAGGGCCTGGCGCAGGTCGAAGCGATCGCCCGTGCGGGCTGAAATGCGTCGTCGGACCTTGCGGCGCGGCAGGTGCGCGCCGGCGGTGCGGGCGAGACGGCGCAGTGCCTCGTCGTCTTGAGCCGGCGTGAAATGGCGTTGCGATAACGCTTCCGTTGCGGTGGCGTCTTCGCCTGTCTCGTTGACCTCGTCCGAGAGATCCGGCTCAAACATGCCGGTATCTGCATCACGGACGCGCATCTCGTCGTCGTCTTCGGTGTGTGTTGGGGCGGCAAGTGTCTGACCGGTGAAGAAGGAGTGGAACAGGGTGTCGAACTCAAGCTGCCGTTCGACCGGTGGTGCAAGCGTTGCACGTGCCGCCCGGTGGATGTCCGCCATGGTGCGGGGGCCGAGAAGTTCGATAGCGCTGAGGAAGGCGGTTGTCTGTTCCGGCGCCACCGAAAACCCGTGTGCCCGCAGAATAGACGAAAACGTCACGAAAGGCCGGGCGCCCAGGGGCAGGGTCAAGGTGTCGTTCATGCCGCTTCCCCGGAAATCAGTGCTTCGAGCCTTGGCTCGAGAAACACCATGTCGTCTTCGTCCTTGAGCACCACACCGATCGCGCGGACAAACGCACGCGGCCAGGTTTCACCCATCTGGTTGAGCAGGGTTGCCGCCTCCGCCCATTCGATCGTTTCAGCCACGCCTGGCGGCTTGGCCAGGGGTTCGCTGCGCAGGCGGCCGACCGCAGCGACCACCGCCTGTGCGGTTGCTTCCGCCACACTGCTGGCGCGCATCATCACGATCTGTGCCTCACGTTCGGCATCGGGATAGTCGATCCAGTGATAGACGCAGCGCCGCCTGAGCGCTTCATGCAGTTCCCGTGTCCGGTTTGACGTCAACACCACAACCGGCCGGTTGGCGGCGCGGATGGTGCCGCGCTCGGGGATCGAGATCTGGAAGTCGGACAGAAACTCCAGAAGGAACGCTTCGAACTCATGATCGGAGCGGTCGATCTCATCGATCAGCAGGGTCGCCCGCTCCGGTGCGCGCAGGGCCGCGAGCATTGGCCGCTCGATCAAAAAGCGGTCGTGATAGATGTCGATCTCTTCGTCTTCTTTTGCCTGGCGGATGGCCAGCATCTGGCGTGGATAATTCCATTCATAAAGTGCCGTTGAGGCGTCAATGCCTTCGTAACATTGCAGCCTGATCAACTGCCGGCCGAGAACCGAAGTCAGGGCTTTGGCTGCTTCGGTCTTACCAACGCCGGGTGCACCTTCAAGCAACAGGGGCTTGCCCAGCGCTAGCGCCAGATAGGCCGAAGTGGACAAGCCGTCATCTGCCAGGTAGAGCGCGTCACGCAGGGCGCTTTCCAGGGTCTCCGGTCCGTCGATTCCGACTATTTGGCTTTTAACCGTCATGCCATTGCGCCTCAGTGTCCCCGCGTCTTGAGGGCACGGAGCACCCGTTCCGGGGAAATCGGCAGCTCATCGATACGTATGCCGACCGCATCGAACACCGCATTGGCAACCGCCGGCAGGACCGGGTTGGCGCACATCTCACCTGGGCCCTTGCCACCATAGGGTCCGTCAGGTGCCGGGCGCTCGAGCACGGCTATATTATGCGGAGCGATGTCGCCGGGACCGGGCATGAGATACTCATTGAAGTCGGTGGGTCCGTGGGAGCGGTCTGGATAATAGGGTTCGGTGGTTTCATAGAGCGCATGGCTCATGCCCATCCAGGCGCCACCGACCAGTTGCTGTTCGACCAGTTTTGGATTGAGCGCCCGGCCAAGCTCATAGGCGCTGTTCATTTCCACAACCGCCACTTCACCGGTCTCGTCGTCGACTTCCACTTCGGCGATCAGGCAGGCATGGGCGTAGCACGATACCGGCGTCATCTCGCCGGTTTCAGGATCGACGTCTGATAAGGGAATAAGAAAAATACCGCGGCCTGAAATGGTTTTACCCTGTTTGAACTGGGCAGCGATGGCAACATCGGCGGTTGTCATCGAGCGCTGCGGCGCGCCCTTGACATGGATGTTGCCTTTGCCGTCGGTTTCCAGGTCTTCCGCGTTGACTTCCAGCTCTTCGGCGGCTGCCTCGAGCATTACCCCGCGGGCTTCGTTGGCAGCAGCGATCACCGCGTTGCCGACACGGTGGGTACCGCGCGAGGCAAATGATCCCATGCAATGCGGACCGGTGTCGCTGTCGGCCGTATCGACATAGACGTCGGCCACTGGAACGCCCAGGGTTTCCGCGGCGATCTGCCGGGTCACCGACTTCATGCCCTGGCCCAGATCGATGGACGACAGGGCGACCGTGAACTTGCCGTCCGGATTGGAGTGCACCAGGGCCTGGCTTGGATCGCCGCCAAGGTTCATGCCGATCGGGTAGTTGATTGACGCCACGCCGCGTCCGCGATGCTTGGCCATGGGTCAACGCCTCCTTGTGCCGACAACCGATGAAAAACGGTGCACGCCCGGCCGCGGCGCGGCCTGAGCGGGTGGTGGAGAAGGAGGTGCACTTGGTGGTGGTGCCGTGGGTGCCGGATCCGGTTGTGCGGGTTGCGCTGCAGGTTGTGGCGGAACGCGAATGGGTGCTGCCGGGGGCTGGTAGACCGGTGCCTGTTGGGGGGATGGCGTACCGGCTCCCGGTCCGTCGGTGACGGTTTGTGGAATTGCCGCACGGTCGCCACCGCCGCCTTCAAGAGATGTCATCTTTGCGAACTCATCACGGATCGGCCAGTTCGCCTTTTGCGCTGCAACCTGGCAGCATTCCACCAGGGCGCAGTTCTTGGCGGCCCGGCGGTGCGCCTTCATGTCGCCGTCACGATAGGCATTCAGGATGCGGAACTCGATCGGGTCCATACCGATTGTCCGTGACAGCTTGTCCATCTGGCATTCGAGCGCGAAATCGACACCGGTCACGCCGAAACCGCGCATGGCGGTTGCCGGTGTGCGGTTGGTGAACACGCAATAGACGTCCGAGCTGACATTCGGGATCGTATAGGGCCCGGGAATGTGGGCGGTGCACTTGATCACTGCATAGCTGGACAGGCGGGTATAGGCGCCGGCATCGAAATAACCGCGCACCTGGCGGGCGATAATACGGCCGTCATTCATGACGCCGTCCTTGATGTACCAGCGCTCAGCACCACGTGGCGGACCGGCCTGCATCTCTTCTTCCCGGCTCAGGGCGAACCGTACCGGGGCGCCGGTCAGCATGGCGCCCAGAATGGACAGTGGTTCGGTCAGTGTGTCGACCTTGCCGCCGAACCCGCCGCCCACGGTACCGCCGATGAAATGCAGCCGGTTGGAGGCCAGGTTGAGCAATTTGGCAGCGGTGCCGAGCGAGAAGAACAGTGCCTGGGTCGCGGTGTGAACGACGAAACGGTCATTGGTCTCAGGCGCTGCGATCGAACCGTTGGTCTCGGTCGGCGCGTGTTCGATGGGCGACATCTGGTAGCGCTCTTCGAGCACGTGGTCGGCCTGGGCAAAGCCCTGCTCCACATCGCCGAAGCGCAGTTTCTGGTGATTGTATTTTTCGTGATACTCGAATGCGTTGCCCGGATAGGTCTCGTTGACCACCGGCGCACCGGGCGCAAGCGCCTCCTCCACATCGAGCACCGACGGCAATTGTTCATAGTCGACACGGATCGCATCAAGGGCTGCGAGCGCTGCTGCTTCTGTATCGGCGATCACGGCGGCCACCGGTTCTCCCTTGTAGTGGACCACGGTCTCGGCCAGGACCGGCTCATCGTCCTTGCCGAAGTCGATCAAACTCAAAAGCGTATTCAGGTTGACCGGAATGTCGGCCGCGGTGATCACCCGGCGCACACCGGTGGCGCGCTGGGCGGCCGATACATCGAGATTGCGGATGCGCGCATGATGATGCGGGCTCCTCAGCACCTTCATATGGAGCAGGCCGTCAAAGGCGTGGTCGTCGTAAAACCGGGTCCGGCCGGTGACATGACCAAGGATGTCCTGGCGCTGAGTCGGCTGGCCGATTTCATTCAGATTGTCGTCGCGCTCATCGGCGAAAAACTCTTTGCGGAATTCCAGCATCGCGATCTCCTCAAGCGCTGCGGCGGCCGCTTTGCGCGGCGTCGAGTATGGCGTTGATTATGGGTTCATAACCGGTGCAGCGGCAGATATTGCCGGAGATCGCCTCGACAACCTCCTCGCGGGTCGGTGACGGCGTCTTGTCGAGCAAGGCCTTGGCGGCCATCAAAATGCCCGGAGTGCAGAAGCCGCATTGCGCCGCAAAATGTCTCATAAAGGCCTCCTGCAAGGGGTGCAGCTCCGGCCCGTCGGCAAGACCGCTTGCGGTCTCGACCGATTTTCCCTGACAGGTTTCCGCCAGCACCAGGCAAGAGACCTGCGGTTGCCCGTCGATCAGAACCATGCACACGCCACAGGTGCCCTGACCGCAGCCGAACTTCGGCGCAAAGTCACCAACCTCCCGGCGCAGAACATCGAGCAGGTTTTGTCCGCCTTCTGCAAAGACCGCTTTTTCAGCGCCGTTGAGGCGAAACTGCAGGGGTGTTTTGGTCATGCCGTCATCCTTGTCCGGTCTCGCCCAGAAGCAGGCGTTTGAGGTGCACCGGCACAACTTCATGGCGGTACCAGTCACTGGCGATGGCGTCCGATGCAGGCATGGTGCCTTCGCTTGCAACCGCGATGGCGGAGGCAATACCGGCTTCGTCGAGGCTCTTGCCTTCAAGGGCGCGCTCCACTGCCGGTACGCGGATCGGCGTCGGCGCCATGGCGCCATAGGCAACGCGCGCATCCTGTATCCGCCCGCTGCCAAGGGGCAGATGGGCAGCAATTGAGAGCACCGAAATGCCCCTGGGGTGCACCCGCGAGACCTTGAGGAAGCGGAACGCTTCGGCGCTGGCAGGACGCACAACCGATATATGGGAAACCAGATTGTGGGTGCCCGCATTGCGGTTTTTCAGGAACTCATCCAGCGGTATCTCGCGCCCGCTCATGGTGCCGGCGATAGCGGCCGTGGCATCGAGCGCTAAAAGGGCGGTGGCGAAGTCGCCATAGGGGCTCTCGGCAAACAGGTTTCCGCCGACCGTTGCCATGTTGCGGATCGCCGGCCCGCCGACGGCCCGTGCCGCCGGGTGAAGAAAGGCAAGATCACGGTTGGCGAGAATGTCCGACATGGTCGCCCCTGCGCCAATCTCGATGGTCGCACCGGCAGGTCGGATGGCCCGAAACGCTGTATCGTCGGTGCGCACGATAGAGGAAAACGCAGCCGTGCCCTCGTTGAGTGCGCGCATCACCAGGGTGCCGCCGGCAAGAAACGCGGCATTCCGCTCCGCACTGAGCGCAGATGCTGCATCATTCAACTGTCCATAGGTCCGTACCGTTACCGTCATGCCGCCAGTCCCATATGTTGCCGGATCGCGTCGAACCCGGCCTGATAGATGTTCTCACCAACCATTGCCGTCATTTCATCACTCTCCCCCGACCGGGTGTCGAACTGCGATTCCCAGCGCCAGAATGTCCGGTCACCGTCCGTCACCGGGATCAAGCTGACATGGGCGACATAGTTGAACAGCGGTACCGGTGTGTCCAAAAGGCAGTAGCTGAATGTCTGTTCCAGATCTGAAAGCGAGAGCAATTGCTCGCGCAGTTCCGATCCGTCGGTCAGGCGGAACCGCCGCACGCAGCCCACCTTGGCCGGCGAGGCGCCGCGCTCGATGGTGCTTTCGGTGACCGCCGGGTGCCAGCGGTCATGGCCGTTGAAGTCTCGCAAAACCTCCCACACCCGGTCCACCGGTGCATCGATGATCGTGCTCTTGACCACTTTGACCATGATTTCGGTCAGCCTCCGAAGTGTCGTTTGAGGCTGTCGAAACCGCCCTGGAACACATTCTGCCCAACGCCTGAAACCAGATCCGCCTCGTCTTCGAGCCGGCAGTCGAACTCCGCTGACCACTCGGCAAATGTGCGCTCGCCATCGGTGACCGGCGTCAGGCGAAGGGTTGAGACGTAGTTCTCAACCGCCATTGGCGAGTCCAGAATGGAGTAGGTGTAGAACATGTCGTAATCCGACAGTCCAAGCAGCTGTTCGCGCAACTGGTCACCGTTCTGCAGGCGGAAATTGCGTATGCAGCCAACCTGATCGGACGGCAGACCGTCCTCAATCGTGCTTTCCGCTATACGCGGGTGCCAGCCCGGCAGGCCGTTGAAATCGCGGACCCTGGCCCAAACCTTATCGGCTGGAGCGCTGATCACACTGGAGATGAATACTCGCGCCACGATACGCTCCGTTTACTTCTTGGACCTGGGGGATCGGCGTCGGGACGCCGCAGGAGGTTTTCCACCGCTGTCGTCCCCGCCGCCGGTGTCTGGACCGCCGGTCTCCGGGCCGCCATCGCCCGGCGCGCCGTCGCCGGGTGATCCAGCCCCGTCATCGCCAGAGCCCGACCCGCTTTCGGCCCCACGGGCGATCGACTGTATATCGCGCGCCTCGCGGACCAATCCGGACATTTTCGAAAGATTGCCGCCATCGATGCCGAGGTCGGCCATCAGACTGTCGACCATCGGCGCCTGGACCCGGTAGCGCAACGCGGAATCGATTACCTCGTCGGTGGCGTTCTTGCGGCCATCGCCGGAACCACCGCCATTGAGGCCGTCGAGCTGCATGATCTTGATATCGCCGATTTTTTCCATCGGCTTGACCGAGGCAGCGATGATGCCTTCCACATGCTCCAGCAGCTTGCGCCGGAACAGGCTGTAGCGAGCGTCGTCGGTGAGCACATTTTCCGCCTCGTTGAGCAAGCGTTGTGCTTCCGCTTCGACCGCTGCGCGGACCTTTTCCGCAGAAGCGGCGATCTTCATCGCTTCGGCTTCCTGTTCGGCTTGCATCACCTCGACAGTGCGGCGGCGTCTTGCTTCTTCGCTTTCGCGCACGGTCTTGACCTGCTCTTCGGCTTCCGCGGCCTTGGCGCGGGCCAGATCCGCTTCGACCTGGGCTGCGGATTGTTCAAGCGACTTTTGGAACAGCGCGATGGCTTTTTCCATCTGGGCGGATTCGACTTCTTTTTCGCGCTCCACCTCGAGTTTCCGGCGGTCCCGTTCGCGTGAGATACGCGCTTCGTCCAGTCCACGGTCAGACGCCAGTTGTGCCCGCTCGATTTCTTCCTTGGAGGCAATCTCCGCCTCGCGAAGGGCCTGAAGCCTGGCAATCTCGAGCTGCTCCAGGGCGCGTTTGCGTTCGAGCCTGGCGGCATCGAGCACCTGCTCGCGTGCGAGATCGGTTTTGTCGATGTCGCGCTGGGCAGCTATGTCGGCCTGCTTGATCTTGGCATCGGCCTGGACCCGTTCCATCTTCTTGGAGGCCAGTTCGATGATGCGTTCCTCATCGGCCTCTTCGACCGCTTTCTTACGGCTGATGTCGATGATCTCGCGCATCTTGGCCGACGCGATACGGTCTTTCTCGAGAGCCAGTTCCGCTGAGATGCGCTGGCGTTCGACCTTGTCGCGTTTCTTGATGTCGGCACCTTCAACGGTCTCGTCTCTGGCGATTTCCATATGCCTGGTGTCCTGCTCGGCAGCGATCCGTTCCGCATCGAGGGTTTTTTGCTGGGCGATGCGGGCGGCTTCGATCGCTTCGTCAGCAGCAACCTGGGCGGCATCCAGGGCCTGGTTGCGGGCGATCTCCAGATTTCGGATTTCCTGATCGCGGGTGATCCGTTCTTCGGATGTTTCCTTCTCCCGTGCGATCCGCACCTGGTCGACCAGACGGCGGGAGGCAATTTCAGCGGTCTCGACACTCTCGTTTCGGGCGATTTCGCGGGCCCGGACTTCCTGTTCAGCAGCAATGCGATCCGCATCGATGGATTTTTCCTGTTCGATGCGGGCCGCTTCGGTGTTCTCTCTGGCGGTGAACTCCCGGAGACGGGTTGCCTCATCCGCGGATATCCGCTCGGCATCGATCTTGGCGCGCTGTTCAATGCGGGCCGCCTCAATCAGTTCCTGGGCAGCGATTTCAGCGCTGTCCACCTCGCGGTTGCGGGTGATTTCGCGTTTGCGGGTGGCTTCCTCATAGGCGATCTGTTCGGCGGAAAGTTTCTTTTCCTGCGCAATGCGGGCAGCCTCCGTGGCCTCTTTTGCGGCAATTTCAGCCTGGTCGATTGCCTGTCTGCGCAGGATATCCCGCTGCCGGGTGGTGCCTTCGCTCTCGATGCGCTCGACCGCGGTCTTTGCTTCCTGTGCGATGCGTGCGGCATCGACCGCTTCGCGGGCAGCGATTTCAGCTTCATCGACTGCCTGATTGCGGGCAATCTCCAGGCTGCGGACCTTTTCTTCCTGGGAAATTCGGGCTGATTCGGTGGCTTCCTTTGCGGAAATGCCGGCCTCATCGAGTGCTTGCTGTCGTTCGATTTCCATTGCCCGGGTGATCTGTTCGGCCGCGATCCGGTCAGCGGTCAGGGTTTTTTCCCTGGCGATACGGGCTGATTCGGTTGCCTGTTGGGCGGCAATCTCGGCTTCTTCCAGCGTTCTGGTTCTGGCGATCTCCAGATTTCGGGTCTGCTTGTCGGATTCGATCCGCTCTGCATTGATCACGTTTTCCTGGGCAATGCGCAGTTTCTCTGTTGCTTCGCGGGAAGCGATCTGGGCCTGTTCGATCGCAAGATTACGGGCAATTTCGCGTTGCTGGGTCTCTTCCTCGTTGACGATGCGTGCTTCGGTGACGGCACGTTCCTGCTCTATGCGCTTTCTCTCGGTTGTCTCGCGGGCAGCGATCTCGGCTTCCTCTATGGAGCGTTTGCGCTCGATTTCGCGGCGCTGGGTATCTTCCTCATTGGTGATGCGGGCTTCCGATACCTGGCGCTCCTGAACAATCCTTGCGGTTTCGAGTTTCTCACGGGAGGCGATTTCGGCGGCTTCGACCGCCTGGCCGCGCTCGATTTCGCGTTGCCGGATTTCCCGCTCCGACGCGATGCGCGCCTCGGAAATAGCGTGCTCGTTGGAGATGCGGGATTTCTCGATCTCTTCGCGGGCAATATTCTGGGCCTGCTCGGACTCGGTCTCGCGCTGGGCACGCTCGCGCGCAATATTGGCACGCTGGGCGGCACGGCGGGTTTCCACCTCACTTTCCTGATCGAGCCGGGCGGCTTCGCTTTCGCGTTCGATATCCAGTGCCTGTTTTTCAGCCTCCAGGTTGCGCGCCCGGATCTGAATCATTGATTCCTGTTCGATGTCGTTGCGTTGCTTCCGCTTGGCCTCGATGTCCTCGATCAGCCGGGTCAGACCTTCGGCATCGAACTGGTTTGACGGATTGAAATACTCAAGATCGGTCTGGTCGATGTCGGTGATGGCGAGGGATTCAAGTTCCAGACCGTTTTGGGCCAGCGCCTCGGCGGCGGCATCGCGCACCCGTTTGACATACTCACCGCGCTGTTCGTGCATGTCGTGCAGGGTCATTTCGGAGGCGACAGACCGCAGGGCAGACACGAACTTGCCGTTCAGCAGGGAGTGCAGGCGTTCCTGTTCCATGGTGCGACGGCCAAGGGTCGCAGCAGCAACCGAGACGGCCGCGTCGGTCGGTGCAACGCGGACATAGAATTCCGCATCGACATCGACGCGCATGCGATCGCGGGTGATGAGGGCTGTTTCCCTGTCCCGGATGACCTCGATCGGCAACACATTCATGTTGACCGGTGTGATATCGTGAATGATCGGCCAGACGAATGCGCCACCATTGATCACCACTTTTTCACCGAGGAAACCGGTTCGGACAAAGGATACCTCCTTTGTTGAGCGGCGGTACAGCCAGTGCATCACCCAATAGATGATGGCAATGACGATAACCGCCAATATCAGCCAGAGAATGAGTTCGCCGATCAACTGACCCGACATTTTCGTTACTCCCTTATGTCGACTTTTTTGCGAGTCGAGCTACGCGTCATATTCGTCAGCTTGCGCTGATCTGTTTGAACTTCCGAGTTTGCTCAGTTAGTGCGATTTCCGTCGGCAGACGTTCCATCGAGGACGCGCCATAGAAACCGTGACAGTTTTTGGTGTTCTTGAGAACGAATTCCGCATGTTCTGGTAAAGCCACCGGTCCGCCATGGACCAGGATGATAACTTCCGGATTGACCGTGAAGGCCGCTTCCGCCCAGGCGTCCACCCGGGCTGGACAGTCCTTCAGCGTAAGCGATGTTTCTGCCCCGATTGCGCCACCGGTGGTGAGCCCCAGGTGGCAGACGATGATGTCGGCGCCGGCACGTGCCATGGCGGTGGCATCGTCCTCACTGAACACATAGGGCGTGGTCAGCATGTCCTTGTCATGGGCCTTGGCAATCATGTCGACCTCGAGTGAAAACGACATGCCGGTCTCTTCAAGGTTCGCCCGGAAAGTGCCATCGATGAGCCCGACGGTTGGGAAATTCTGCACGCCGGAGAAACCGATTGCCTTCAACTGGTCGAGGAAAACATCCATCATCCGGAACGGGTCTGTGCCGTTGACACCGGCCAGAACCGGTGTGTGGGTGACCACGGGCAGGACTTCCGCGGCCATTTCGACGACGATCTGGTTGGCATCGCCATAGGGCATCAGGCCGGCAAGCGAACCGCGCCCGGCCATGCGGTAGCGCCCGGAATTATAGATCACGATCAGGTCGATGCCGCCGGCCTCCTCGCATTTGGCGGACAGCCCCGTGCCTGCGCCGCCACCGACGATGGGTTCGCCGCGGGCGATCATGTCGCGGTATTTCGCTACCAGGGCGGATCTTTCAAAACCGGGCATCGTCAGGGCCTCGCACGCTTCTGCGGCCGGCGGCCGCCATTGTTGATGTTGTGGAACGCGTCCACCAATGCCGCGGAAAACTGGGGATCGTTGATATTGAAAGGCAAACGGATGAGCTGTCGCGTCGAAGTTCGGCGCACGGTGTGTTCAAGCGCAGAAAACAGTGCCGCATCGGCCTGGGGATCATGGAACGGCTGGCCCTGCGCATCGAGTGCCGAGACCCCGCCCTCGGGCAGGAAAAACCGCACAGGCGCGCTCATCTGATTGAGGCGCTCGCCGATCCAGCGGCCCATCTGCTCGTTTTCCTCCGGCGTGGTGCGCATCAAGGTGACTTGCGGATTGTGCTCGTAGAACAGCCGGTCGCGATATTTTTCGGGCACCGTTTCAGGCGGACCGAAATTGACCATGTCGAGCGCACCGCAGGAGCCGATATAGGGCATCTGGGTCCTGATCATGGCGCCGAACCGGTCCTCGTTCGCAGGGAATATGCCACCCATCATCATGTCGCAGATTTCGGTTGTGGTGATGTCGAGCACGCCGGTCAGCATGCCGGAATCGACAAGTTTCTCCATGGACTGTCCACCGACACCGGTTGCGTGGAACACCAGACAGTCATAGTCGTCTTCCAGTGCTGCGGCAGCCTGCTGGACGCAAATTGTGGTGACCCCGAACATGGTCAGCCCGATTGGCGGCAGGTCGGGGGATAACCCGTCGCGCGCACCCGCCATGGAGCGTTGCTGGACGCGTGCCTTGACCATGCCCGCCATGGCTTGCGCACCGTTCGCCAGAACCTGCCGTGAAATCGAGTTCAGGCCCTGAACGTCGGTTACCGGGTACATCATCATGATGTCGGCAGGGCCGACATATTTTTTCACATCCCCGGAAGCGACCGTGGAGATCAGTATCTTGGGAACACCAACCGGCAGTGTGCGCATGGCTGGCGCCGCCATCGCAGTGCCGCCGGAACCGCCGGCCGCGATGATGCCGGCAATGCCGGTCTGGCGCTTGATCCACGCCTCGAACGCCTCCGCCATGGCGGCAACCGAAGTGCCACGGTCGTTGCTGAACACGCCGTTTGGTCCGTGCGGGTGGTAGGCGGCAATCTGGTGCGGCGGAACATCCGACGCGGAAATCGTCCGGGAGGTCGAGAGGTCCACGAGCCGGGTGCGTACGCCCGCCTCCTTGAGCAGGTCGCGGATGTATTTGAGCTCCTGGCCCTTAGTGTCGAGTGTGCCCGCAACCAGCACGACGGGCTCACCGGTAACCGACAGGGGATGCAGTGAAATCCGCTCCGAACGCCGACCCGCAGTGCTTGACGGATCGACCGCCGACATGGTCCGCGCAGAGGCTTCGATGCGCGCGACGGTGGCCGGCGGTGACCACCGGGTCGGCAGCTTTGGATTGGACAGGTATATTTTGACCGGCCCGCGTCGCTGTCTGGCGGGTGCGGGTCCAGCACCGTCCTGTTCTTCCAGAGCCGTATCGTCTTCACCGTGGCGCCCAACCCCCAACAGCCTTTGCTGCAGGTCGCGGTCGGCTGACAGCAGGCTTGAGTCCATGATCCGGTTGACGCGGCCATTGACCATGATCGCGACATGTGCGGACACCGCCGTTGCAACGCCGATGTTCTGCTCGATCACCAGGACCGCCTCCCCGTCGTCGCCCAACCTGACCAGCATCTCCTGCAACTGGGCCACGATCACCGGTGCAAGTCCTTCGGTCGGCTCGTCCATGACCAGGAGCAAAGGGTTGAGCAGCAGCGCGCGCGAGATGGCAAGCATCTGCTGTTCGCCGCCGGACAACTGACCGCCATCAATGGATTTACGATCGGCAAGCCGTGGAAATGTGTCGTAGATGCGCTCAATGCTCCAGGCGCCCTTGCGCAGCGCGCCGCTCAGGCGCAGATGTTCATCGACCGTCAGATTCGGCCAAAGCCTTCGGCCCTGCGGTACATAACCGATGCCGTGGCGCGCAATCTGGGACGAGGTCTGACCGATCATCTCCTCGCCCGCAAAGCGGACCGATCCGCTGGATACGGGCACCAGCCCCATGATTGCCTGGCACAGGGTCGATTTGCCCATGCCGTTGCGGCCAACCACTGAAAGGACGCCGTGATCGAGGGTCAGGTCAACACCCTGCAGGGCGTGGGAATGACCGTAATAGACGTTGAGGCCGGAGACCTGCAGAACCGGTACCGAGGCGGGGCGAGGCCGATCGAACTCACGCATGGCCACCTCCCAGATAAAGTTCCTGGACTTCCGGGTCGGACTCGATTTCCTCCGGTGTGCCTTCCTTAAAGATCGAGCCGTTGTGCATCATGGTGACGGTTTCAACGACCCTGAGCGCGACATCCATATCGTGCTCGATGATGATGTAGCCGATATGGGCGGGCAGCGAAGTCAGGATGTCGATCAGTTCCGAGCGTTCAGTCGGCGACAGGCCAGCGGCGGGTTCGTCGAACAGGATGAAGCGCGGTGCGCCGGACAGGGCCAGCGCTATCTCCAACTGGCGCTGCTGTCCGTGACTCAACTCGGAAACCAGAGTGTCCTTCACATCGCCCAGATGCACCGCATTGACCAGATTGAGGGCGGAATTCATGAGCGCATCATTGCGGCGAGGGCGGATCATTGAGAACCGGCCGCGTGAAACGCCGCGGCAGGCCAGGTAGACATTGTCGATGACGCTCAGCCCGCTGAATAACAGCGAGATCTGGTATGTCCGTCTCAACCCCCTTCGGATGCGTTCATGCGGCGGGAACACGGTGATGTCTTCACCAAAAAACCGGATCGTGCCGGTGGTTGGTGGAAAATCTCCGGTCACACAGTTGAACAGTGTTGTCTTGCCAGCGCCATTGGAGCCGAGCACCGCGCGCCTCTCTCCGGGCCTTACAGACATGGTGATGTCGTCGAGCGCTGTGAGCGCACCGAACAGGCGGGAAACGCCACGCAGTTCAAGCGCGTTTGCAGTGCCCGCGGCGGAAAGACGTTCGGCTGCGGTCTGCATCACGTATCCTCCCCGGAGGTCGTGTCAAACCGGTTGTCCTGGGTCGCCGCACGGGCTTTCCAGCGCTCCCAAAGCCCAAGCATGCCGTCCGGTGAGAAGAAAACGATGGCCAGGAAACCAAGCCCGATAAGCATGTGGAACCGTTGGCCATCGAGCCCCAGGGAAACCAGCACGTCAAGCGAGAAAGTACGTAACAGAACATACAGCAGGGCACCGATGAACGGGCCGATCGGCCGGCGCAAGCCACCGACCACCGCGATGATCAAAATATCGATGACCGGCCCGATGCCGGCGGTTCCAGGCGAGATCTGGCCGTTGAGCCAAGACAGCAGTATTCCAGCGATAGCGGCAAAGAATGCCGCAAAGGTATACGCCGCGATGCGGTGGGCATTGACGTTGAAGCCGAGCGCGGCCATGCGCCGTGGATTGTCGCGCACACCCTGCAGCGCCAGGCCGAACGGTGAACGCGACACATAGAGCACCGCCAGATAACTGACCGTCGCCCAGAATAAGGTGAGATAGTAAAACGGGATCGGCTGACGCCAGTCGACACCAAACAGCTTGGGCGGCTCGAGCGAATTGAAGCCGCTGAAGCCGTTGAAAATCACATAGTTCTGCCGGGTGAAGTAGAAAAAGGCCGAGGCAATGGCCAGCGTGATCATGATCGTGTAAATGCCCTCGGTCCGCACCGCCAGCGCACCGCTGATGGTGCCGAACACCATGGCGATGATGATTGCGATCGGAATGCCGACCCACCACGCCCAGCCCAGGCTGATCTCTGTGGCTGCACTGTTGCCGAGGATGGCGACCATATAGCCGGCACTGGCTGCAACACTCATCTGGACCAGGCTGACCATGCCGCCATAGCCCGCCAGAAACATCAGGCTCAAGGCAATCATGCCCAGGATCATCGACCACCCGAAAATCTGGTAGACCACAAAACTGCTGGCAAAAACCGGCAGGCACAGCAGGAAGATGGCAAGCGCCCAATAGGCCGGGTGCACCTGGCTCAATTGTTGCGTCCAGGCGTTGACGGTACGGTCAGGACTGCGTTCCGCGGTGCGGGTATCGTCGATCAGCGCCATCGGTCAGCGTATGCTCAACAGGCCCTGGGGCCTGAATGCGAGAACAATCACCATGATCAGAAAGGTCAGCACGACGGAATATGTCGGCATGTAAACCGACCCGAATTGCTCCGCCAAACCAATCAACAGGGCGCCAAGGGCGGCACCTGGTATCGACCCCATGCCGCCGACAATGACAACCACCAGAGAGGCCAGAAGGAACCGGATGTCTTCGCCAGGTGCCAGGGACTGGAAGGTGCCGCCGACCACACCGGCGAGACCGGCAAGTCCGGCGCCGAACGCGAACACGCCGACAAACACCCATTGGATCCGAACACCGGTGGCCGATAGCATATCGCGGTCGTCGACACCGGCACGGATCAGCACGCCGATACGTGTGCGGTTGAGTAACAGCCACATGCCAATACCGATTGCGACGGCGCCCGCGAGGATCACCAGCCGCACGGCGGGATACTTCAGATAGACCACCTGGCCGCTGCTCTTGACTGCCGTGATCAGGGGCAATATCACCGGCCCGGACAGCCAATCCGGCGTCAAAATCTGATAGAAGTCACCACCCCAGATCCATAGCATGAGATCGGCGATGACGATCGACAGGCCGATGGTGACAAGCGTCTGGCGCAGGTCTTCGCCCTCCATGCGGCGGAACACCACCACCTGCAGCAAGACACCGACGGCGGCAACGGCGATAAAGGCGATGATGAAACTCAACAACCACGATCCGGTCCAATCGGCAATTTCATAGCCGATGTAGCCGCCGAGAAGGTAGAGCGAGCCATGGGCCAGATTGACATTGCGCATGAGCCCGAAAATCAGGGTGAAGCCGCTGGCGACGAGGAAGTAGAGCCCGCCCAGTGTGATGCCGTTGAACAGTGCGTTAAGGAATATTTTCTTGCGGCCGACCGCATCGACCAGACCGGATGGCCATGGCGCGAGCACCAGCCACACGACAAACGCGGCGGCAAGCAGTATCACAAGCGACCAAAGCGGGTGGCGCTCATAAAATCGGATCATCGCAGACTGGACTCCCAAATACGCCCAAATGTCCCGTTTTCCGGGCTTTCCCTGCGCTAAACACTACCCTTTGCGGCACTCGGCCGGCATAACATTCAGTATTATGGGTTAACGTGTGATCGGATTATCGCTCAGTTGTGCAGGATGTGCGCAACTCTGCGGTAATCGGTCGGCGCCATGCCGACATTCGAGCAGAAAAACCGGGTAAACCCGCTTTGCGACGAAAAGCCCAGATCGCAGCTGATATCGGTTACCGAAAGATCGGTCTGGGTGAGCTGTTCGATGGCCCGTTCCATACGCAAGGTATTGAGAAACAGATTTGGGGTGATGCCGGTCTGCTTCCTGAACAATTTATAGAAATGCGGCCGCGACAATCCGGATTCCCTCGCGACCTCATCGAGCACAATCTCGGAGCCCAACTGGCTGGTCATGAATTGAATTGATTTGCGTACCCGGAAATCGGTGAAGGTGTCCGACCCGGCAAACAGGTCCGTCGATGCCTGCCATTGCCAGCTTTGATCGAAGCATTCCTGCGTCAATTCGTAGAGATAACCGTCGAAGCGGTCGTCCGCGTAGCTGTCGAGCAGGAGGTTGGCCACTTTGTGCACCGAGCGATGTATCGTGTCGGAGACCTCAATCTGGGTGCGTCCGAATCGAAGCGCCGACGTGGCGCTGCGTCCGACCTCCAGAAACCATATGGGCTGGACATAGAGGATCAGGAACAACGACCCCTCGTCTTCATTGCCCGGCCTGAAATCATGGGGTTCCCACGGATTGATGGCACACGCGCTTCCCGGTGTAATGTCATACATCTTATCGGAAATAAGCTGATTGGCATCGACACCCCGCAGCAGGAATGTCAGATGACCCTCGCGATGGGCGTGGGTAATCATCGAACGGTTCATTTGATAAATGCAGGCACGCCCAAACTTGCCGTGATAGACCGAAATTGCGGTGCTCATGGTTGCCTCCGCTACGCCAATACCTGGTCTGTTTCCACCGGAATTCTTATGGATTTGTTTGTTTTTGAGCGGCGCTCCGGTAGGCCGCGGCAAACTACTCCAAAATTGTAGGACATAATCCGGGGTTTGACAGCCTCTTTCTTTGCCGCGTGTTCCGAGCCGGTTTGGTCATTACGGCCGGGCATAGGAGGTTTTCACACTGGTGTAGAATTCTTTTGCATATGTACCTTGTTCCCGGGGACCGAAACTTGAGCCCTTTCGCCCGCCCATGGGTGCATGATAATCGACACCCGCGGTGGGCAGATTGACCATCACCATGCCGGACTGGGAATGCCGTTTGAAGTGGCTGGCATATTTGAGACTGGTGGTGCAGATGCCCGAGGAGAGGCCGAACTCGGTCTCGTTGGCGACATGAAGGGCCTCGTCGTAATCGCGCACGCGGATGACCGATGCGACGGGACCGAAGATTTCCTCGCGGTTGATGCGCATGTCGTTGCGCGTGTCGGTGAACAAGGCCGGTTGCAAATAAAAACCCGGATGTGACCGGTTGAGCCGTTCGCCGCCCCAGCGCAAATTTGCTCCCTCGCGCCGGCCAAGCGCGATGTAGTCCTCGTCCTGGGCGAGTTGCTGCGCGTCAACCACCGGACCGATATGGGTGCCATCGAGAAGTGCATCGTCAACATGCAGCGCACGCAGCCGGTCCACCACCGCCTCGACAAAACGGCCGTGGATGGCTTCGGTGACGATTAGCCGGGACGATGCGGTACAGCGCTGTCCGGTGGAAAAATAGGCGCCGTTGACCGCGCAATCAGCAGCAATGTCGAGGTCGGCGTCATCAAGCACCACCAGCGGATTCTTGCCGCCCATTTCCAGCTGCAGCTTGCGCATGTGCCGGGCACAGGCTTCCGCCACCCGCGTGCCGGTAGCAACCGATCCGGTGAAGCTGATAGCGTCGACGCGCGGGTCATCGAGCAAGGCCTGGCCGACCACCGAGCCTGGTCCGTTGACCAGGTTCAGGACCCCGGCAGGGAGGCCCGCCCTGTGCAGAATGTCGGCGAGCGCCCAGGCGGAACCGGGCACCAATTCGGCAGGTTTGAACACAACCGCATTGCCGTAACAAAGTGCCGGCGCGATCTTCCACGCGGGTATCGCAATGGGATAGTTCCATGGTGTGATGATGCCAACCACGCCGACCGGCTCACGGGTGATATCAACCTCGACACCAGGCCGCACTGAAGGCAGTTTTTCGCCCGAGAGGCGCAAAGTCTCGCCGGCAAAGAAGCCTAAAATACGGCCTGCCCTCTGCACTTCAAACTCCGCTTCGCCAAGGATCTTGCCCTCTTCGCTGGCGAGCAAACGGCCAAGCTCTAGTGCCCGCGCCATGAGTTCATCGGATGCGGTTTTCAAAACATCGTGCCGGGTCTGGATATCGGAATGCGCCCAGGTCCTGGCAGCACTTTCCGCCGCTGTAACCGCAGCCTCGACGTCTTGGCGCTCAGCGCGGGCATAACGGCCGACCACCTCATTTGTGTTTGACGGGTTTATGTTATCGACCGCGCCGGCGCCCGACGACCATTCACCACCGATCAGATTGCCATGAATGTCCATTGACCGGTTCCTAGAGCGGGTTTTGCTTATGTTGAATCATTTGATGGTGCCAAATCAGTTCACCGGTCAGGCGCGGCGCGCAGCGTGATGTGGGACATCGGGCAAGCGCTGCAACGCAGCCGGGGGGCTGATTTGGCCCACCGAAGGCCGGGTTTTTGCGCCCGCTGGACTGCGTTACGGTCCACTTGTGGTCAACCAGACCACGGCGCGAACCGTGCCTGGCCACCAGACGCAAATACCCGGTCAAATGATCCAACATAAGCAAAATCCGCTCTAGAATGCCGCGCACATAATGGTGCGGTAATCATCGGCGCGTGCGCGCCGGGGGTTGGTACCGTTGGTATGGTCTTTTTCCGCCAGCGGCGCGGCGGCAGCTATGGTCCGTTTATCCACGCCCATGTCGCGTAACCGCGCGGCAAGGCCAATCCGTTGGGTGAGCTCGGCGATGGCCGCCGGCAGGTCGGCGCGGGGCTTGAGGCCCATGGCCTGCTTCAGGGCACCGTAACGCCCTGCCACAGCGGGTGCGTTAAACTCAAGTATGTGCGGCAGCAGAACTGCATTGAGCATGCCATGGCTGAGCCGGCAGCGATTAATACCGCCAAGCGCATGGCTTGCAGCATGCACCGCGCCAAGTCCCTTCTGCAGCGCCAGAGCACCATTAATCGATGCGGCCATCATTTCGCGCCGGGCATCGAGATTTCGGCCGTCTCCGACGGCGCGTTCGATATTTGCAGCGGCCCGTTTCAATCCCTCCAGCGCAATGCCGTCAGCAGGCGGGTTGTAGGCGGTTGAAACATAGGTCTCGATACAATGGGTCAGTGCGTCCATTCCGGTCCTGGCGGTTGCATCCGCCGGCTGGGCAAGGGTCAGTGTCGGGTCGCAGATCGCCACACGGGGCACGAGGAACGGGCTTAGCAGGCCAATGCGCCGGCCGTTCCGAAGCATCAGATGGGCGCTGTGTCCCGCCTCCGAGCCGGTGCCCGCGGTGGTCGGAATGGCGATCAGCGGCGGCAGGATATCACTGATCCGTGCGATCCCGCCCTCATCGGCAGCATAACCGGTGAGCGAGCCCTTATGGCTGACCGCGATGCCAACCGCCTTCGCCAGATCAAGCGCTGAACCATTGCCCAGCCCGATGATGCAGTCGCAATCCGATTCCCGATAGATCCGGGCCGCGGCCATGGCGGCGGCGATTGTCGGTGCTTGTGGGGTCTGATCGAATGCGAAGCTTTCAGCTCGGGGCGGCAGCGCGGCGCGGATGCGGTCGAGCAGTCCGGAATTAAGCGCTGCATTTTCTGTAATAATGAGCGGGCGACGAGCACCTAGGGCGTCCACCTCGGCGGTCACCGCATGGTCCACAATGCCGTCGGCGAAGTGGATTTTGGTCAGGTACCGGATGAGCGACATGGCACCGAGGTCCCGCGAAAAATACGCATTTGGGTTCGCCTGTCGTTATCACCAGCGCTCGTCGATAGGGCAAAACACACCCCTACAGCGGTGGCGCAAACGACCGCACCGGATCTCCCGTCAAACCGTGCAGGCCAACCGGGCGGCAGTACGCCGCCCGGCTGGTCTTGATGTCAGTAACTTGCCTTGCACACAGGCACATCTCGTCCCGGCACACCGATAGCCTTGAACACTGATGGATCCATGCCCAGGGTCTGGTTTACGTTGGGCACGATCTTGACCAGCTCATTGACCAGATTGCCGTCGGCACCCTTGACCACCTCGGTCACGAAGTTGGTGCCGATCGCCTGACGGTTGCCATCGAGTGTGATCTTGCCGTTAGGCGCGTCGAGCTCAAGCGCGGTCAGGCCGGCGCGGAACTTCTTGTGACCGTCAGAGAGATCGCCACCAATGTTGTTGAGCACGGTGAAGGCAGCGGTTGCGGCATTGTAATATCCGGTCGCCAGGAGCGACGGTGACGGGAACCGCTTTTCCGGCGGGAAGGCATCCTGATAAGCCTTCACGAAGGCCTGCCATTTGGCGTTGTCCCAGGTGTCGGCCTGCGGACCAGCGCCCGGGGTGCCAGTCAGCACTTCCTTCGCCTTGCCCTTCGAGTTCAGCACTGTGCCGTCGATCATGATCGTGCTGCCGATAAGATTGGCTTCACCGCCGGCCTGGAGATACTGGTTGAGGAAATTGACCGCATCGCCACCGCCGAGACCAAGATAGATCGCGTCGACATCATCGGGCAGAGCCGCGATGATCGAGGCGAAATCCTTGGTGCCGAGCGGCACCCAAAAGCGCTCGGTGATCTGGCCGCCGGCCTGGCAGTATTCCAATGCAAAGCCGTAGACCTGGGTGTAGATAAAGGAATAGTCCTCGCCGATTGTGGCAACCGTCTTGTATCCCTTCTTGTTGAACACGTAGTTGCCCAGTCCGGCCATCCACTGGGCACCGTCCATGTTAAAGCGGAAGAAGTTATCCGCCGGCTCCGAGAAAGTGGTTCCCTGGGCGCCGGAAATACCGTTGATGAAGGTCATTTGCGGCTGCGACTTGGCGTAGTTCTTGATGGCAATGCCTTCGGAGCCCGACAGGGGTCCAATGATAATGTCGACTTTATCCTGTTCGACGAGCTTTCGGGCTGCGCGCACCGCAGAATCCGGGCTGGCGTCGGTGGCGCCGATAATCACCTCGATCTCACGTCCACCGGCCATGTTTTTGAACTCGCCAAGTGCGGTCTTGAACCCGCGCACCCCGTCTTCGCCCAGCACCGTATAGGTACCTTCGAGTGTTGCCAGGACACCAACTTTTAGTTTTTCCGCAGCCTGTGCCACGCCGGCAAACAGCATCAGCGTCACAGCCGCTATAGAAAGCAACCATTTCATCATCTTCGATTTCCTCCCGAAAATAAAACCTGTCAGGCCCCCGTCGGACACCGTATTGTGCGGCATTGAGTACACGCCCCATGCCGATGCAAAACCCTGAACGAGTGACGGCGAATGGCCGGCCACACCGACCAGGCCACCTAGAACCCGCGTAACCGAAAAGTTAGCGTGCCAGCGGGATTGGAGGATTGTCGAAGGGTCAATCCGGTGTGACGCTCAGTCTGATTTTTGGGGGTTTTTGAGACACCAGCCGATAAAATTGGCGACCCCAACCAGTGAATACCGCTTCTGGAGCAGGTGGTTATTGCGAGCAACGACAAAGGCGCTGTCATGTGAAATCGGTGTAAGCCGGTCAGGCAGGTTTCGTAGTGTCTTTGGATCAAGTATTCGTGCGAACAGACCTTTCAACCCGCTACCTCTAACGGACCGTTGATCACCAAGGCGAGGTCCTCGAAGCGTTTTTCACAAAGCGGCGGGATCACAGAACTGCAGTGTGGTTTTTGAGAACAGCAATGAAGCGACCCGAGCCGGCGGTTCGCAGGATCGCGCAAGATCGCTAAACCCCCCAAATGGCCCCGTTCTTCGCAGTTTCTGAGTATCTGAAAACTGGAGCGGGCGATGGGATTCGAACCCACGACCTCAACCTTGGCAAGGTTGCGCTCTACCCCTGAGCTACGCCCGCATGACGGCTGTGCGCCGTATCCCACTATTTAGCGGGACGGGACTTATTGCGCAAGGCCCATACAAATGCAATAGAAACATCCGCTCGCGCTGGAGGCGGTTTGGCCGCAGCACTCACCTCAACATGTGGAAGGGACGACATATGCCGGCAAGCCCGGAAGATCTGTTTGCCAGGCTGGCTGAACTGGGCATTGACACCACGACCCATGAACACCCGCCGCTGTTTACCGTGGAACAGTCACGCGCTCTGCGCGGCGAGATCCCGGGCGGACATTCCAAGAACCTGTTTTTCAAGGACAAAAAGGGCACCGTGGCACTGGTCGTCATGCTTGAGGACACCCAGGTCGACCTCAAGACGATTGGACAGCGTATCGGCATCGGCAAGGTGAGCTTCGGCAAGCCGGAATTACTGATGGAACTGCTCGGTGTCGAACCGGGCGGCGTCACCCCGTTTGGGTTGATCAACGATACCGACCAGAAAGTCCTTGTCGTGCTCGACGAGCGCATGATGGCGCAGGAACTTCTTAATTATCACCCGTTGACCAATGCCGCCACGACCACCATCCGCGCAGAAGATCTCCTGCGCTTCATTAGCGCCTGCGGCCATGACCCGCAGATCATGGCGGTCGGCTGAAAATTCCGGGCATGGTGGCATCTCTGGAGTGGTCCGCCAACTTGTTGTATCGTGATTAGAAGCTCAACTACCCGGGCAACCGGTTTCAGGAAGAAAAATGGAAACAATAATTGAAGGCGGCAATGGCGCCGCTGCACAAAGCGCCGATCTGATCAAAGATACCGATACCATGAACTTCATGGCGGACGTGATCGAGGCATCAAGCCAACAGCCTGTTATCGTTGACTTCTGGGCGCCGTGGTGCGGCCCGTGCAAACAGCTCACCCCGCTCCTGGAAAGCACCGTCAAAGCCGCCAACGGTGCGGTGCGTCTGGTCAAGATCAATGTCGATGAGAACCAGGAGATCGCGGCGCAAATGCGCATTCAGTCGATCCCCGCCGTCTTTGCCTTTAAGGACGGACAGCCGGTCGACGGTTTCATGGGTGCGCTGCCGGAAAGCCAGATCAAGAGTTTTATTGAAAAGCTTACCGATGGGCCGATTGGCGATCAGGAAATACCCCCTCTGTTGGAGGCAGCTCACAGCGCGTTTAGTGCCGGCGAAGTGGCGGCCGCAGCGCAAGGTTTCGTCCAGGTGCTGCAACGGGACCGCGAGAACACCGCCGCCATCGCCGGCCTGGCCAAATGCCAGATCGCTGAAGGTGATATTGACGGCGCAACCGCGACCCTTGCCTTGACACCGCCATTAAAGGAAGACGAGCAGGATATCGTCAGCGCCAGGGCCGCGCTGGAACTTGCCGCCGCCCCGACCGATGAAGGCGAACTGGGCCGCTTGTCGGCAGCGGTCGACACCGACCCCGGTGACCATCAATCGCGTCTTGAACTGGCTGTTGCCCTCAACGCCGCAGGCGAACGGGAGCAGGCACTGGATCACCTGCTGCGCATTATCAAGACTGAGCGGCTGTGGAACGACGAAGCTGCCCGCAAACAACTGCTGCAGTTTTTCGAAGCCTGGGGCATGACCGATGAACTGACTGTTACCGGACGCCGCAAATTGTCGACTATTTTGTTTTCCTGACCGACACCAGCGAACCTTCAGTCAACGACATGGAACTCAGTCGAATATACCGCACCGTCGACGACCTGCCAGGGCGCATCCCCCTGTTTCCATTGAGTGGTGCCCTCCTGCTGCCGCGCGGACAGTTGCCGCTGAACATTTTCGAACCGCGCTATCTGGCAATGATCGACACCGCCATATCCGGAGACCGCATCATCGGCATGGTGCAACCAAGCTCCGATGATAATTCGGCGCAGCAGGACGATGAAACCGCCAAACCGGAGGTTTACACCGTCGGTTGCGCCGGGCGCCTGACATCATTTTCGGAGACCGCCGATGGCCGCATCCTGATCACGCTCACCGGCATATCCCGTTTCAGGATCGAAGAGGAACTGGCCACCGTCACGCCCTACCGGATCGCACAGGTTGATTTTGACCATTTTGCCAACGATCTGACGCCGGAACTGGATCAGGAGAAAGTCAACCGCACACTCCTGCTCGATGTCTTCAAGCGGTATCTGACCGCGCATGAACTGGAAGCGGACTGGGAGTCCGTGGACCGCTCATCGAATGAAACACTGGTCAACACATTGTCCATGATCAGCCCTTATCCACCCTCCGAAAAACAGGCACTCCTTGAAGCAAGAGACATCGTGCACCGCTCCGAGATATTGATCGCGCTGACCGAAATGGCCTTGTCCAGGACCACCGACGAACCGGAGCCCAGGCTGCAATGACCACCAGACGGAAACCTCTTTCATGACCATGGAAACACCTGACGACGGCCAGGACCGGAAACCCACAGAACGACCCGGCCCCCAGGATGTCGACCCCCGTTTACTCGAAATGCTGGTCTGTCCGGTGACCAAGGGCACACTGGAATATGACCGCGAGGCGCAGGAATTGATCTCCCGGGGCGCCAAGCTTGCCTATCCCATCCGGGACGGCATACCAATCATGTTGCACGAAGAAGCCAGGGAATTGGACGAAGATGCCAGCTGAAAACCGTCCGTGGCCAACCGAATTGCGGGTCACCGACCAGGGCACGATCCTGGCCGTCACGTTCGACAGCGGTGAGAGTTTCGAACTCGATGCCGAGTTTCTGCGGGTCGAAAGCCCAAGCGCCGAGGTCAAGGGCCATGGACCCGGCCAGGAGGTGACGGTTGGCGGTAAGCGCCATATCAAGATCACCGCCATGGAGCCGGTCGGAAATTACGCGGTCAGGATCACCTTCGACGACAGCCATTCAACCGGGCTCTATTCCTGGGACTACCTGCTGGAGCTTGCCCATGACCAGGGCGAGCTGTGGTCGAGTTATCTGGAGCGTCTGGAGCAGCAGGGTTTGACCCGCGGCTGACCACCCGCCAGATCAGGGTCTGACCAGGTCATCCCGCATCAGACTTGGCAGGTCGGCATTCTGGCCACCGGCCTGTTTCATGAAAAACCGTTTGAGCGCCGGCGCGCGGTCGACAACGCCCAGCCCCAGGTCACGGATTATTCTTACAGCTGTATTATCGTTTGAGAACAATCGGTTAAGGCCATCTGTCGCGAGCGCGACCAGCACATTGTCGAACCGCCTGCCGGCCTCATACGCATGCAGACAAGACATGGAACCGATATCCAGCCCGAGGCGGGCATTGGTCAAAACCACATCCGCAAGCTCCGCTGCATCACGCAGACCCAGATTGAACCCAAGACCGGCAATTGGATGAACGCTGTGCGCCGCATCGCCGACCAGCGCCACCCTGTGCGCGGCATAGGATTTTGCCAGATACATGGACAGCGGAAAGGCTGCCCGGGGGCCGGCCAGATGGATCTCACCCAAATGGTCGCCGAAACGCCGTTTAAGTTCGTCAAAGAACACATCATCAGGGCTTGATACGATCTGTTCCGCAATCGCGCTGTCTTCGGTCCACACAAGCGACGAGCGATTATCGCTCAAGGGCAGGATTGCAAATGGCCCGGCCGGCAGAAAGTGCTCTTCTGCAACGCCTTCATGCGGGCGCTCGTGGCGCACGGTGGTAACAATGCCATGCTGGGGATAGGACCAGCCGACATTTTCAATGCCCGCCGATCGCCTGACCATCGAGTTTCGACCGTCCGCAGCGACCACCAAAACGGCGGAAACCGTTGAACCGTCATCAAGACCGATATGCGCCTTTGCGCCTGAGCAGTCTATTGACTGGACACGGCGGCCGGCCATAATCGCGATGTTGTCACACTCCGCCAGCAATTCGTGTAACGCACCGTAAAGACGGGCATTTTCCACCATATGGGTCGACGATCCAGCACGCTCGCTGCCGTCTGCAAAATACAACAGCGTCGGCCGCGCAGTGGCGCCAAGACGCGAATCAGTGACCTTGATCTCGCGCATCCGCTCAGCAGTATGCGCCACCTTGTCCCAAACCCCGAGTGCCGCCAACATGGTCTGCGAGGTCGCGGTAATGGCCGATGCGCGGGCGTCGAACCCGGGTTTTGCAAAACCCGCCGGATCGCGGGCATCGATCAGCGCCACCTTGAGCCCGGTGCCGTTTGAGACCCCACACAGGGCAAGAGCGGTCGCCTGACCCACCAGTCCAGCGCCAACCACCACAACGTCAAATTCCGAAACGGTCATCCAAAACCACGCATGGTATCCTGAAACGACACTTGCAATGCCACACTATGATGTGTCGCCGCAAATGGCACGAATTTCCGTATGCCATCGGCACTGCGGCGGGGTTTGCGCCGCACCCAACATGGTCTAAACAATCCCTCTAACGCCGGCCTTCAAGGAGCCACCCTATGACCGCAGCCGTCCAGACCCTTATGGAGACCTTGGACCTTGAACCGCTTGAGCAAAACCTGTTCCGCGGCCGCTCGCCCCAGGTCGGCTGGCAGCGCGTATTCGGCGGCCAGGTGATCGGGCAGGCTCTGGTTGCCGCCGCCAGAACCGTCGAGGATCGGGCGTCCCACTCGCTGCACGGCTATTTCATGCGGCCTGGAGATCCAAAAGTCCCGATCATCTATGAGGTCGACCGTTATCGCGACGGCAGGAGTTTCACCACCCGCCGGGTGGTCGCGATCCAGCATGGCAATCCCATATTCACAATGGCGGCATCGTTTCACATTCCCGAACCGGGTCTCGACCATCAGATCCCGATGCCGGATGTCCCCCTGCCCGACGATCTGCCAAGCGAAAAACAGATCGTTGCCGAGTTGCCCGACACAATACCAGCCAATATCAAAAGATATTTCGAACGCGAACGCCCGATCGAACTGCGCCCCGCGGGACAGCTTGCCCATGACCGTCATCGCGATGCCGTGCCGATACAAAATGTCTGGATCCGCGCGACCTCGCCACTGTCTAACGACATTTCGATCCATCAGTGCGTGCTCGCCTATGCGTCCGACATCACCTTGCTCGACACCGCTTTGGTCACCCATGGCCGGTCGGTCTTCGACACCGACCTGATGCTCGCAAGCCTGGACCACTCATTGTGGTTTCATCGCCCCTTCAGGGCCGATGAATGGCTCTTATATGCGCAAGACAGCCCCAGCCTGTGCTCCGCCCGCGGCTTCACACGTGGCAATGTCTTTACCCGTGATGGCACCCTGGTCGCCTCCGCCGCCCAGGAAGGCCTGATCCGGATAAAACAGGAATAGCAATATTGCACATATTTTGTGCAAATCTGTCTTATCGCACAAAATTTACGCAGACACATTTGCCGAGATTGCCGTTCAAACCACGTTTGAACACGTATTATACTAATGAAATCAAAGAGATAGACGAAAACATCGTAACTGGCACAAACTTTGAGATAGCACCTGCATAGCCGGTTCCGGCCGGCATGTCGTCACTCCTGTTACCAGGCAGGGGTCCCGATCAAAGGATGTGTCCATGAAACTGCTCTTTGCGATCATAAAACCGCACAAGCTTGACGACGTGAAAACCGCCCTGGAAAAGGCCGGTGTTCACGGCATGACTGTCAGTGAAGTGAAGGGTCACGGGCGCCAAAAGGGTCATTCGGAGATCTACCGCGGCACCGAATATCAGGTCGCCTATCTGCCCAAGCTCAAGGTTGAAGTCGTCATCCCTGCCGAGTTGACCGACACAGCGATCGAAGCCATCCGCGCGGCCGCCAACACCAACCAGATCGGTGACGGCAAGATCTTCATCGGCGAAATCAGCGAAGCAATCCGCATCCGGACCGGTGAAACCGGCGTCGACGCGTTATAAAAAGGTGACAGGAATGAACAGTTTTAAAAGATTTGCACTCTTGGCCGCATCCCTGCTCCCCCTCCTGGGCTACGCGGACCCAACATTGGCACAGGACGCCACTCAAATAGCGACCGGGGTTTCCCAGGAAACCAAATTCATATTCAACACATTGCTGTTCTTAATGGCCGGCTTCATGGTCATGTGGATGGCCGCAGGCTTCGCCATGCTCGAAGCCGGCATGGTGCGCTCAAAGAACGTCGCCACGATCTGCACCAAGAACATCGCCCTCTACTCGATTGCCGGTCTCATGTATTGGCTGGTCGGCTACAATCTCATGTATATGGATGTTAATGGCGGTTGGTTCGGCACCTTGACCTGGTTCGACCATCCAACACATTCAGCCGAAGACATCGGCTATGCTGCAGCAACGTCGGACTGGTTCTTCCAGATGGTGTTTTGCGCAACAGCTGCATCGATTGTTTCCGGCACCCTTGCCGAACGCATCAAGCTCTGGCCCTTCCTGATCTTCTGCGCGCTCCTGACCGGACTGATCTATCCCATCCCCGGCGCCTGGAAATGGGGCAAAGGCTGGCTTGAAACCGCAGGGTTTCTTGATTTCGCCGGTTCCACCATCGTCCATTCGGTCGGTGGCTGGGCAGCCCTGGTCGGTGCTCTCATTTTAGGGCCCCGGCTCGGCAAATACGACACCAGCGGGCGAATCAATCCAATGCCCGGTTCAAGCATGCCGCTCGCAACCCTTGGCACATTTATCCTGTGGCTCGGCTGGTTCGGCTTCAATGGCGGCTCGCAGCTGGCCATGGGAAGCCTCGCAGATGCCTCCGATGTCGCGCGCATTTTCGCCAACACCAACACCGCAGCGGCTGCCGGCGTGGTTGCCGCCATGCTCGCCACCCAGGCACTCTACAAAAAGGTCGATCTGACCATGGCGCTCAATGGTGCATTGGCCGGTCTGGTTTCGATTACCGCGGAACCCCTGACCCCCCCCATGCCCATGGCTGCACTGATCGGTGCGGTCGGGGGTGTCATTGTCGTGTTTACCGTGCCCCTGCTCGACAAGATCAAGATCGACGATGTCGTTGGCGCCATCCCGGTGCACCTGATGTGCGGTATCTGGGGCACGCTCGCCGTGCCCCTGACCAACTCAGGCGCCACTTTCAGTGCGCAACTGCTCGGCATCGGTGCGGTTGCGGTCTTTGTCTGTTCCGCAAGCGCAGTCTTGTGGCTGGTCCTCAAACACACAATGGGAATCCGGGCGAGCGAAGACGATGAACTTGTCGGGCTCGACAAGGCAGAACTCGGTTTGGAGGCTTACCCGGAGTTCGGCCAGCCATCCGCGTCTGGCTAGATGGTGGGTTCGTAGTTGACCTGGACAGTTCAAAAAGCCCAAGTTTTGCCTTCGCAAAGAGTTAACCTTAACTGCCCTTTAACCGACGCTGCCGCACTATTGCTACATCAGTAAGTTGAGCTCCATGTGTTTGAACAGTGATGTTTGCCAGTCGATTTGATAGTTTGCCACCGTCGCCGTTTCCCCGGCTCACTGCCCTGTTGGCAGACGATGCGCCGGGAGAAACACCGGTCGATATGGCCATTGGCGAACCAAAGCACGCGCCGCCCGAGTTCGTCAAAACCATACTGGATGCACATTTTTCCGAGTATACCCGCTATCCGCCGGCACTTGGCAGCGCAGAGCTGCGCACCGCAATTGCCGCGTGGACCGACCGGCGTTATGCCACCGGCGAACTGGTCGACCCCGAGCGCAATATCGTCCCGCTCTGCGGCACCCGCGAAGGCCTGTTCTCAATTGCTCTGCTGACCGTACCGGAATGGTCGGGCGGCAGGCGCAACGCGGTCCTGATCCCAAATCCGTTCTATCAGTGCTACGCCACCGCTGCAGTCGCCGCCGGCGCCGAACCGGTCTATCTGCCGACCCGCCGCGAGACCGGATTTCTGCCCGACCTGGACCGTCTCGACAATGATCTCCTGCAGCGCACATCACTGGTTTATCTGTGTTCTCCAGCAAACCCCCAGGGCACTGTCGCATCACCAGCCTATCTTGAGCAGCTGATCGGACTGGCCCGCGAGCATCAATTCACGGTCCTGTTCGATGAGTGCTACTCCGAGATCTATCTCGACACGCCGCCGACCGGTGGACTTGAAATCGCTGCCGGTCTTGGAGCGGGTTTGGCCAATATTCTGATTTTCAACTCACTGTCCAAGCGATCAAGCCTTGCCGGCATGCGCTCAGGGTTTTGCATCGGTGACGGGGATATTGTCACGAGCTTCCTGAAATTCAGGAACCTGTCGGCGCCGCAACTGGCCTATCCGGTGCAGGCCGCATCCGCTGCCGCATGGAACGACGAGGATCACGTTCACCGGAACCGTACGCTTTATCAGGAAAAGATCCGCTCAGCGGAAACCATTCTTGGCGACAACTTTGGTTTTTATCCACCGCCTGGCGGCTTCTTTCTGTGGCTCGACATGTCCGCTTGTGGCGGTGGTGTGGAAGCTGCGCGCACTTTGTGGCGTAAAACCGGGATACGTATTCTACCGGGCACCTATCTCGCTCGTGATGAAGGCAGCAGCCATGATCCTTATGAAAAATTCGTCCGGATCGCATTAGTACACGATCTGGAAACCTGCAATGACGTACTAAGACGGATGACAGCGGCGCTTGTCGCTTAAGAGGTCCAGGGAAAAACCCGTCCGATGGCACGATCGAGATCAGCAAAGGCCGAGGAATCGGCCATCCCGGCCGGATTGAAACGGTTTGTCGGCAACCGTTTTCTGGAGCTTGTCGGGCTGTCCTTGCTTGCTGTGACCGTCGGATTGGCATTCGCGCTTGCCACCTGGTCGGTCGACGATCCCAGTTTGAATTACGCCGTCGATAAGCAGCCGAGAAATATGCTCGGCTACCCCGGTGCGGTTATCGCTGATCTGCTGATGCAGGTGTTTGGCATTGGTGTGATCGGCCTGATCTTGCCAATGATTGCCTGGAGCACACGCTGGCTTGGCCACGGAGAGATCGATCGCCCCCTGAAGCGCCTGGCTGCCTGCGTCCTGGGCGCCATCGTCACCGCTGCATTCATGGCAGTTCTCCCGGTGCCGGCAAGTTGGCCTTTGCCGACCGGTCTCGGCGGTGTGGTTGGAGATCTGGTGTCGGCACCCTTGTTGGTGCTGTTTGATATTTTTGCCGGACAGACCATCGCCGCCATTGCTGCCGGCATTATCCTTTTCGGCGCAGGCATCAGCTTCGTTCTGTTCGGCTCGGCCTTCACATCCAATGAACTGGTGATGTCGGCGCAGCTGCTCTATGAGCAGGTCGCCGATCTCGCCGTACGCTATCTGGGTGGCACCGCACACATCATCCTGAGTATCTGCGCATTCTTTGTGCGGCTGTTCAGACCGCTGTTTCGCGCCCGGGATACCGCCGATGAGGATATTCCCGAAACTGCCCCACGGGTCCGGGTAAAGCTCAACCGTGCTTATCAGTGGGGGCGCATTCGTGCGGTTTGGTCAAGCCTGTTCGATTTGTCCGAACAAACCGGCCCACCACCTGTAACCGATCGTATCGAGCCCCATTTCGGAGGACCGGGCGACCATCACGAACATGTAGAGCAGGTTGAGCCTGCGATTGAGGAATTCGACGACGAGATCGACGACTGGAACGCCATCGAACCCAAGCTCAAGATCACCCGCAGCACCGAGCCGATCCGTCAATCCGCATCCAATGGTGGTGCAAAGCATGTTGCCGCCAAGGGTGCAGCCTTTGCCCTGCCGCCGCTGACCATGCTTTCGCAGCCGCCCGCGCGCAATGTTGCAGGCATGATGTCGGATGGAATGCTGCAGGAAAACGCCAAGATCCTGGAGGGCGTGCTGGAGGATTTCGGCGTTCGCGGGGAAATTATCAATGTCAGGCCGGGCCCGGTCGTAACCCTCTATGAACTGGAGCCGGCACCCGGCATCAAATCGTCCCGTGTCATCGGCCTGGCCGACGACATCGCACGCTCCATGTGCGCAATATCGGTGCGTGTTGCAGTCGTTCCGGGGCGCAATGTAATCGGCATCGAACTGCCGAACGCCGACCGTGAAACCGTCTATCTGCGCGAGCTGTTGGCATCGGAAGATTTTGTCGAGACCGGCTACGATCTGGCATTGGCGTTGGGCAAGAACATAGGTGGTGAACCGATCATATCCGATTTGACCCGCATGCCGCATCTGTTGATCGCCGGCACCACCGGGTCCGGCAAGTCGGTCGGCATCAACACCATGATCCTGTCGCTCCTGTTCCGGTTGCCGCCAGACCGGTGCAAGCTGATCATGATCGACCCGAAAATGCTCGAATTGTCGGTCTATGACGGCATTCCCCATCTGCTGGCCCCGGTTGTGACCGATCCCAAGAAAGCGGTCGTCGCACTCAAATGGGCAGTCCGCGAAATGGAGGACCGCTACCGGAAAATGTCCAAACTGGGGGTTCGCAATCTTCACGGCTTCAACCAGCGGATCGAACAGGCAATCGAACGCGGTGAAGTTCTGACCCGGACCGTGCACACCGGCTATGACGCAAATACCGGCGAACCGATCTATGAAGATGAGGAGATGAACCTCGATGCCATGCCGTTCATTGTCGTCATTATCGACGAAATGGCGGACCTCATGATGGTTGCCGGCAAGGATATTGAAGGTGCGGTTCAGCGCCTGGCCCAGATGGCGCGCGCCGCGGGTATTCACATGGTCATGGCAACCCAGCGCCCGAGCGTCGACGTCATCACCGGTACGATCAAGGCCAATTTTCCGACCCGCATCAGTTTCCAGGTGACCTCCAAGATCGACAGTAGAACAATCCTCGGCGAGCAGGGCGCAGAACAGCTTCTCGGTCAGGGCGACATGCTCTATATGGCCGGCGGCGGCCGCATCTCACGTGTCCACGGACCTTTTGTCTCTGACGAAGAAGTCGAGAAAATCGTCAAATTCATGAAAAAGCAGGGGGCCCCGGAATATCTTGAAGCGGTCACCGAAGAATCCGAGGCAGACGACGAGGCGATGCCAGGAATGGAAGGCATCGGTTCATCCGGCAATGAACTCTACGACAATGCGGTTGCCATCGTGATTCGTGATAAGAAGGCCTCGACAAGTTATATCCAACGCCGGCTCTCGATCGGCTACAATCGCGCCGCCTCGCTGATTGAACGTATGGAGCAGCAAGGCGTAATCTCTCCGGCAAACCATGCCGGCAAGCGGGAAATCCTGGTCGGCAGCACCGATGGCGATGATTACCGCTAGCGCTGTCGGGGCATTACAAATGCCGACAGAATATTGCCAACATACACAGTTAGAACGGTGGTAGAGTTAGAACAGTGATTATGAACAGAGTGAATAGTGTGATGATGAGTCTGCGCCGGAACCTTACCCGGGTGTCAATTCTATGTGCCGTGATTGCGGTCGGATTGGCCCTGTGGGTGCCCCGTCCAGCCGAGGCTGCGAAGGAAGCAAAGCTCTCGGCAAATGAAAAGGCGGCGATCCAGAAGATAACCACCTACTTCAATAATTTCCGCTATCTGAATGGCGAGTTCGTTCAGCGCGGCCCCAGCGGCCACGTTTCCCAGGGCGTGTTTTATATGAGCAAGCCCGGACGCCTGCGGTTTGAATATGCACCGCCAAATCCGTTTCTGGTGGTTGCGGACGGGACTCATGTCATCATCAGGGACCGGCGCATGAAGCGGGCCGATCACTACCCGTTGTCAGCCACACCACTCAAGCTGGTTCTGTCCGAAAATATCGACTTGCTCGAAGAAGCGAAAATCATCCATTTTTACCAGGACCCCTCGGTCATGTCCTTGACACTTGAAGACAAGGATCAGTGGGTTCCCGGCCAGCTCACCCTGGTTTTTGACAACAAGGATTTTGCGCTTCAGCAATGGGTTATCATCGATGGCCAAGGCAACCGGACGACTGTGTATCTGACCAAACTGCAGATTGATATCAAGCCGGATCCGGAATTGTTCAAGGTCGTATTGCCGCGTGAAATCGAAACCGGCGTCAACAAGTAATTGGCGGTGGCTCACTGGAGACGCCTGCGTTTGAAAAAGCGCAGCCAAGCTGCTCTAGCTATGTGAAAGTGATCAAATTATCTGCACACAATCGAATCCGATTGAGCGCAGTTTGATCTGACGGCCCAGTTCACGTGAAACCTGGTTGTTTCGGCGCTTTTGACGTTCACAAAAAGTTTTCTCCAGTTGATTGAAATTCAGCTGTCCACTCCCTATCTGAAGATCATAGCGATCGCCGGATAAATTGGCCCTATTGCCCCCCGCTCGAATGGCCAACGGTGATCGTCAGCGCCGGTATCCCCTCCCGGCGCAAAGCGCGAACAGCGCATGGCGTCCGGTCCCCCAGCCGGACGCCGCTTTTTTTTGGGGAGCTCTCAACGAAACCCCTTCGCTGGCGAAATATCATCACGAAAAATGCCTGAATTATGTTAGATCCTCCTGGTCGCAACCCCACTCGCCAAGGCCGCTTCCTCCATGGATATTTCGCTTGCTACCTGGAACATCAACTCGGTTCGGCTGCGTATGCCGTTGATCGAGAAATTCACCGCCGAATTCAAGCCGGACGTTCTCTGTCTTCAGGAAATTAAATGCCGCAATGACGACTTCCCGGAAAAGCCGTTGCGCAAACTCGGCTATGAGCATTTCGCAATCAACGGTCAGGCCGGCTATCATGGCGTTGCAATCGCCTCACGCATTCCATTCCATGATGTCTCAATCAGGGAGTTTTGCGGCAAAGGGGATTCACGCCATGTGTCGGTAGCACTTGGTCCCGAGAAAAAACCGGTGGTCGTGCATAATTTCTATGTTCCAGCGGGCGGCGATGAGCCTGACACTGCGAAAAACGAAAAATTTGCCCACAAGCTCGATTTCCTGACCGAGATGACCGACTGGTTTGGCGATCCGAAGGCTGCCCATAGCGACAGAATGATACTTGTTGGTGATCTCAACATCGCACCGCTCGAAACAGATGTCTGGTCCCACAAGCAATTGTTGAAAGTTGTGTCACACACTCCTGTCGAAGTGGAACATCTGTCCAGGGTGCAGGCGTCGGTGAGCTGGCAGGACGCAGTGCGTACACATATTTCACCGGACGAAAAGCTCTTCACCTGGTGGAGCTATCGGGCGCGCGACTGGGTGACCGCGGACCGGGGCAGGCGGCTCGACCATGTATGGCTGTCACCGGGTCTGGGCGATGCCTGCACCACCATTGACGTTGTGAAAGACGCGCGAGGTTGGCAAAAGCCTTCAGACCACGTTCCGATCCTTGCCCGGCTGTCGCTGTAGGAAACTATAAATCTCGTTGAACCAGCCGCAGATCGGCAAGTGTCGCATCGAGTTTCTCATTGACCGCCTGGATCGCTTCGATGGCAAGATCGGGAAACTCTTCCGCCACTCGGTAGAACAGGTCTTTGGAGATTTTGAGCACCACCACAGTCGCCAGCGCAGTCGCGGTGCCACGATATGGAACACCGGCGAACATTGACTGCTCACCGATCAGCGAACCGGGCCCGGCGATTATTTCAGGTACTTCATCGGGCTTGTTGAGCCGCCTGATCCCGATTTCACCATCGACGATGACAAATGCCGCGGCTCCCGGTTGGCCGTTTTTGTAGAGGACATCACCTTCCCGAACGCTGATCCGTTCAGTCGAAAAGGCAAGCACGTTCAGGCGCGATTCATCGACCTTGGCGAACAGTGGAATCTGTTTCAAGAGTGCCACGTCATCCTTGACGCTCATACTCGCTCCCCGCCCCACATAATTCCTCCGCTGGAAAATCCTGCGGATGGCACACATAACGGCTCTTACTTACATGATTTTTCGACCGACAGGGAGGGTTTTGCGCTCGAGCACGCACAGTTATGGAACCAGCTTGTAACCGCCGGTTTCTGTCACCAGGATTTCGGCATTGGAGGGGTCGAGTTCAATCTTTTGACGCAAGCGGTATATGTGGGTTTCCAGCGTGTGCGTGGTGACCCCGGAATTGTAGCCCCAAACCTCGTGCAGCAGAATATCCCGGCTCACCACCTGTTCGCCGGCACGGAACAGATATTTGAGTATCGAGGTTTCCTTTTCGGTCAGGCGGATTTTGCTCTGATCCTCGCAGATCAGGGATTTGGCGCTCGGGCGGAACGTATAAGGTCCAACCGTAAACACCGCATCTTCGGATTGCTCATGCTGGCGCAGATGCGCTCTGATCCGGGCAAGCAGAACGCCAAACCGGAATGGCTTTGGCACATAGTCATTGGCGCCGGCGTCAAGGCCAAGAATTGTGTCTGAGTCGGAATCCTGCGCGGTCAGCATAATCACCGGCGCCTTCAAACCATTGCGGCGCATGACTTTGCAGGCTTCCCTGCCGTCCATGTCCGGCAGGCCGACGTCCAGTATCACCAGATCGAAATGTTCGAGTTTGACTGTTTTGACGCCGTCTGCGGCTGTCGCCACCGCCTGTACGGAAAACTCATCATGAAGCGCGAACTGCTCCAGCAACGAGTCCCGTAAGATCTCGTCGTCATCGATGATGATTATTTTTTTGGCAGTGCTCATTGTTTTGGCCCATCACGCTCGTGAATTTGTACCAACTCACTTAGTCTAGACCATCACGGTGTTCAAGAAATCCAGGGGCCTCAATTGTGGATGACTTTTTGGTGATTGATCCGTGTACGCTCGTTAACCGCACAGCCCCTGCTACTGTTTAGTAAGGTATAGTGCCGATTATCGGTCAGATTATGTCTAGTTTACACACCCTGAGAGTTTCCCAGTCGTCGCGGCACCGGCATATTGGAATATTGAACGCTGGTTCCCGGACCATGAAGTGCACCCTCGGGCCCACCGGTATCGTGCAGCGCAAAAGCGAGGGCGACCACGCTACGCCTGCGGGAATCTGGCCGCTGCGTTGCGTGCTGTACCGGGCGGACCGCCTGCGGCGACCGCGGACCTTGTTGCCGGTCTATCCGATTGGCTGCCATGATGGGTGGTGCGATGATCCATCCGACCGGTTCTACAACCGACCGGTAACTCTGCCCTATCCAGCAAGTACTGAAACGCTCAGACGCGATGACCATGTCTATGATGTGCTTGTCGTGCTTGGCCATAATGACGCACCGGTTCGTCCTGGCCGAGGCAGCTGCATATTTTTTCATTTGATGAATACATCGATGGGTCCGACCGAAGGCTGTGTTGCCATCACGCTAAGGGATATGAAGGCCCTGCTGCCCGTTTGTGGACCCCGGACCTCGATGGTCATCAGCAGGTGACCGACACCTCAGTGCCGGGGCGTGCGCGCGCCGAAGATGGCGCTGCCCACACGCACATGGGTCGCGCCGAATGCGATCGCAATTTCAAAGTCAGCACTCATGCCCATGCTCAAGCCGGCAACATCGTTGCGCCTGGCGATTTTTTCCAGCAGCGCAAAATGCAATGACGGTTCCTCATCAAACGGCGGGATACACATCAAGCCCGCAACGTCGAGACCGCACTCTTCCCGGCAAAGGCGGAGGAAATCATCGGCGTCACCCGGCAGTATCCCGGCTTTTTGCGGTTCCGCACCGGTGTTCACCTGCACGAATACCGGCAGCGCCCGCCCCTGGGCGGCCATTTCCTTGGCCAGAATGCGTGCAAGTTTCGGCCGATCAACGGTCTCGATACAGTCGAACAGTTTCACCGCATCATGCGCCTTGTTGGTTTGCAGTGGTCCGATAAGGTGCAGTTTGACGTCTCGATACTGCTCCAGAAGCGCCGGCCACTTGCCCATCGCCTCCTGGACCCGGTTCTCGCCGAACAGACACTGGCCCGCTTCAATCACCGGTTGGATTGCAGCGCCGTCGAAGGTTTTTGACACCGCCACCAGGGTGACCTCATCTGCTGGACGGCCGGCACTTTCCGCCGCATCGGCGATCCGTTGGCGAACCTGTGAAAGCCTGTCGTCGATATTATCCGTCTGTGTGGTCATAGCCTGTGGATCTCGGTTTAGGGCAAGGCGGCTGTTGCACAATCGCTTTGCCAGGGCAGCTCACCACGATCTTGCGGTGCGGTGCAACACCGTGTAAGTGCAAGGCAACCAGTCATCAAGTTTTTTGCACAAGGAATCGGAGGCGTCAGGCCCGGCAATGGAGCGCTATAATTCTCGCGAAACAGAAAGCCGATGGCAGAAGGTCTGGGAAGAACGCCGGACATTCGAGGCCAGTGAGAGTACCAACAAGCCGAAATATTACGTGCTTGAGATGTTTCCCTATCCATCAGGCCGCATCCATATGGGCCACGTTCGCAATTACACCATGGGCGATGTCGTCGCGCGTTACAAACGGGCGACCGGTTTCAACGTGCTTCATCCGATGGGTTGGGACGCCTTCGGCATGCCGGCGGAAAATGCCGCGATGCAGAACAACGTCCACCCGGCATCCTGGACTTATGACAACATAGCCACCATGCGCGACCAGTTGAAGTCCATGGGGCTTTCACTGGACTGGGCTCGCGAACTGGCCACCTGTGATCCGGAATATTATCAGCAGGAACAGAGCATGTTCCTGGATTTCCTGGAGCAGGGGCTGGCCTATCGTAAGAAGAGCAAGGTCAACTGGGACCCGGTCGACCACACGGTTCTCGCCAACGAACAGGTAATCGACGGCTGTGGCTGGCGCTCAGGCGCGCCGGTCGAGCAGCGAGAACTGACCCAGTGGTTTTTCAAGATCAGTGAGTTTTCCGACGACCTCCTATCTGCACTGGACAATTTGGATCGCTGGCCTGAAAAAGTCCGCATCATGCAGCAGAACTGGATCGGTCGGTCGGTCGGCGTGACCATGACCTTCAAATTAACCGGTGTGCCAGACGGTATCGACGCACCAGGCATCGAATTGTTCACGACACGACAAGACACATTATATGGCGCATCCTTTTGCGCCATATCGGCAGAACACCCATTGGCCCAGACATTGGCCAACGGCAACGCCGAACTCACCTCCTTCATTGCCGAATGCGGCAGGATCGGCACCAGCGCGGAAGACCTGGAGAAAGCCGAAAAAAAGGGCTACGACACCGGACTGAAAGCCCAGCACCCATTCGATCCGGAAAAACTGCTGCCGGTCTATGTCGCGAACTTTGTGCTGATGGGTTATGGCACGGGCGCCATCTTCGGCTGCCCCGGCCATGACCAGCGAGATCTGGATTTCGCCCGCAAATACGGCCTGGACGTGGTTCCCGTGGTGGTCCCGCGTGATGTCGATCCAGCGACTTTCGAAATTGGCGACGAGGCCTATCTTGGAGATGGTGTCCTGGCCAATTCCGATTTTCTCAATGGCATGGATGTGGAATCCGCCAAAAATGCCGCCGCGGACCGATTGTCATCCCAGGTCATACTTGGTCATCCTCAAGGTGAACGTACGATCAATTACCGACTGCGCGATTGGGGTGTCTCGCGTCAACGCTACTGGGGCTGCCCGATCCCGGTCATTCATTGCCCTGATTGCGGGATCGTTCCGGTACCGAAGCAAGACCTGCCGGTTAAGCTGCCCGACGACGTCACGTTTGATAAACCGGGAAACCCGCTCGACCGGCACCCGACCTGGAAGCAGGTTGCCTGTCCCACCTGCAGCGCACCATCGGAGCGCGAAACAGACACCTTTGACACCTTTGTCGATTCATCCTGGTATTTTGCCAGGTTCTGCTCGCCCCGCGCAGCTGTGCCCGTAGAGCGTGATGCGGTCGATTACTGGCTACCGGTCGACCAATATATAGGCGGTGTTGAACACGCCATACTGCACCTTCTTTATTCCCGGTTCTTCGTGCGCGCCATGCGCCAGACCGGCCACCTCGATCTGGACGAACCTTTTGCCGGGCTGTTCACCCAGGGCATGGTGACGCACGAAACCTATCGTTCCGAAGACGGTGCCTGGTTGAGCCCGATCGAAGTGCGGATCGCTGAAGAAAACGACAGGCGCAAGGCCTTTGACGCAGCGAGCGGCAAGGCGGTCACAATCGGATCCATCGAAAAGATGTCCAAGACCAAGCGCAACACCATCGACCCGACAGATATCATGGACACTTACGGCGCCGATACTGCCCGCTGGTTCATGCTGTCTGATTCGCCACCCGAACGCGATGTCATCTGGACCGAAGCCGGTGTCGAAGGTGCGAGCCGTTTCGTGCAACGCATATGGCGCCTGCTTGGCGATATCACCGAACCGGCGGCAAGCGCTGGGTCAAAACCTCAAAGCGACGCCGACACAGCCCGCCAGGCTTTACGTAAGGCTGCCCATCGTGCACTCAGCGACGTCAGCAACGACATTGAGAATCTGCGCTTCAACCGGGCTGTTGCTCGGATTTATGAACTCACCAATGCCATATCGGCTTATGTGGCTGAACAGTCGGGGCAAACGATTTCGGTGGATCCCGTCCTCCGTGAAGCTTATTCCTTCCTTATTCAGATGATAGGACCGATGATGCCGCACCTGGCGGAAGAGTGTTGGAGTGCATTAGGCAATTCTGAAATATTAGCTGACCAGCCATGGCCAGAGATTGACGAGACGCTCCTGGTCGAAGACACTGTAACCATTGCAGTGCAAGTCAATGGACGACGGCGCGACGAAATTACGGTAGCTAAGCAGACAACGAGCGCCGATGTCGAAGCGGCTGTCCTGGAACTTGAAAATGTTCAGCGCGCCATCGAAGGCAAACAAGTTCGCAAGGTCATCGTGGTACCAGGAAGAATTGTGAATGTGGTCGCACCCTAATATCAAAAATGTCGCTTGGCGTCGCGTTGGTCTGACGGTTGCACTGTTGGCCGGACTGACAGTGTTGGGCGGATGCGGCTTCAAGCCACTCTATGGCACCGATGATGATGGCGGAGGGGTGGCGACCGAACTTTCATACGTGGCGATACCGGAACAACGCCAGCGCCTTGGACAACTGGTTAGGAATAAACTCCTATCCACGATGTCGCCGCCAGGTGGCCCGGTTGCCGAAAAATATATCCTGGAATTTACCTCCACCTCCAACGCCAATGATCTTGTTATCGAATCCAACACCGATATCAGCCGGCGTCTTTACAAGTTGTCTGTTGAATACCGCCTGATCAGCAAGACCAGCAACAAAGTGGTTCACCGGGGCAAAACATTTTCTCACGTTGCCTATGACCGCGTGTCATCCGAATTTTCAAACATTCAGGCCGAAAGCAATGTGCGAGAACGCGCGGCCCATCAGGTGGCGGACGATATCAGAACCAGATTGGCTGCCTACTTCTCATCGTACTAAAAAGAGTTGCCGCCAGTGACGGTCGTCAAGGGACCTCAGACCGACGCATTTATCCGCAAGCCTGATCCTGCGATCAAGGCGGCACTGATCTATGGACCGGATCGCGGTACTGTCGGTGAGCGCACCAGGCAACTGGTCACCACACTGGCGGGTACGACAGACGATCCTTTCGCAATCGCCCGGTTTGACGAGGCCGCGTTGGGTGATGATCCCGGACGCCTGGAAGACGAGGCACGAGCAATCCCAATGATGGGCGGCCCGCGTGTCGTATGGGTGCAATCGGCTGGATCACATCTGGCAAAATCCCTTGAGCCTTATCTCAAGGACCCGGCCGATGATGCCTGGATTGTTGCCGAGGCAGGTGCATTGCCGCCCGCGTCGAAATTGCGCAAGCTGTTTGAGAAAGCCAAAAACGCAGCAGCCATTCCCTGTTATGCGGATACGGCAAGATCACTTGACGATCTGATCGATGATGAACTGTCTCGGCATAGTTTGACCGCGACGCCTGATGCCCGCTACCGGCTCGCAACGGTGCTCGGGGCAGACCGCGGCCTGTCCCGGTCAGAGCTGGAAAAGCTCTGTCTGTATTGCCATGGTCAGGGTCAGATCACCCCGGACGATATCGACGCCATATGCGGAGATGTCTCCGCATTGGCATTGGACGACCTGGTCGATCATACTTTTGAAGGTGATCTTGCGCGCGTGGATGGTGAGTACACCAGGCTTCTCGCGTCCGGGACTGCGGTACAGGCAGTCGTCAGCGCGCTGTTCAGTCACGTTTCGAAACTGCGTATGGTGCAATCCAACCTGTCGTCCAGGGGCTCGGTCGATGCGGCCTTGTCAAGCCTGCGCCCACCGCTCCATTTTTCCCGCAAATCGTCATTCAAGAAACAGATCAGATTGTGGTCCCTCGAGGATCTGAAAAGAGTCGCTGCGGCGAACGCGGAGGCCGAGTACCGGACCCGTGGCAGTGATGGTCTGGCCGACATTGCCGTTGGCCGCCATCTTCTGAGCCTTGCCCATGCCGCCCGGCAGAAAGCGCAGCGCTAAAGCACAATCCAAAAAGTGGGGACCGATTTTTGGAAAAATTGTGCGACAGGTAAATTTCGACAGGCAATCCAAAAAAGTGGGAACCGGTTCTCCGCGTGTCTAGTGACTGATCAAAGTACGGTTCAACCGTTTGCAGACATCGTCGAGTTGCTCGAGGGTTTTGTATTTTATCCGCAACTCGCCACCCGCTCGGCCCTTGTGAACAATATCGACTTTCAGACCCAGCGCCTCTGCCAGAGTTTTCTCAAGCGCAAGTGTGTCGGGATCCTTGTCTTCCTGCACCCGCTTTGATCTCAATATCGGATCATTCGCCGGCTTGCGCACCAGGTCCTCGGCGTCACGGACACTCAGGCCCAATTTGACAATCTTCTCACCGATCTCTTCGGGAGCTTCCGTGGCCACCAACGCCCTGGCATGTCCAGCGGTCAGGGAGCCGTCGGTCAGATAGCCCTTGATCTTTTCAGGCAAGGTGAGAAGGCGCAGTGTATTGGCAATATGGCTACGGCTCTTACCGATGGCGTCCGCCAGTTGTTGCTGGGTGTAGCTGAAATGATCGATCAGCTGCTGGTAGCCGTCAGCCTCCTCGATCGGATTAAGATCGGACCGCTGGATATTTTCGATCAAAGCTATTTCGAGTGATTCGCCATCGCTGAAGGTCCGGATAATAACCGGCACCTCATGGATCCCGGCATTCTGTGCCGCCCGCCAGCGGCGCTCGCCGGCAACGATTTCATAAGTATTGATCTGCCCGTCGATAGGCCGCACCACAATCGGCTGCAGCATGCCTTTCTCCCGCACCGACCGTGTCAGATCCGCCAGATCCTCTTCGCCAAATCGGCGGCGGGGATTTCGCGGATTGGGCACCATGAATTCGATCGGCATATGACGAAGGGTTCTGGCATCCTCGACCACGCCTTCTTCTGTGGCGTCATCCCCGATCAGGGCGGCCAGGCCGCGGCCTAGTCTGCGTTTCGCGTTCTCTTGAGCCATGTTGTGAGATGCCCGTCTGTTTAGTTGTTCACATTGTTTCGTTTACGAATCGGTACGCAGAACGGTGGGGAGCGATCCATCGCCCCAGGAGTTACGCTGCCCGCAAGCGTCTCTCGCGCTTGATGATCTCCGAGGCCAATCTGATATAAGCCTGGCTGCCACTGCAGGTGCTGTCATAGAGCAGAACCGGCTTGCCATAGGAGGGCGCTTCGGAAATCCGCACATTCCTCGGGATCACCGTTTCATATACCTTGTCACCCAGGAACGCCCGCACATCGTCCGCTACCTGTCCCGACAGAGCATTGCGCCGATCGAACATAGTAAGAACGACCCCATGGATGGTCAGGCGCGGATTGAGATTGGTTTTGACCCGTTCCACAGTCTTGAGCAACTGGCTCAATCCCTCGAGCGCAAAGAACTCGCACTGCAGCGGCACAAGGATGGCGTCCGCTGCGGTCATTGCATTGATGGTCAGGAGATTGAGCGATGGCGGACAATCCAGCAGAATATAGCTGTAGTGAGGTTTGTCCTCATCGTCTTCTGCCAAGTTGGCATAATACGCCTCTACGGCATCAGCCAGCCGATGCGTGCGTCGTACAACTTCTGCCAACTCCAGTTCCGCGCCGAGCAGATCCATGGATGACGGTACGCAGTCCATGCGCGGAATGTTGGAGGACACAATAGCATCTTCGATACCGGCATCGCCCAGCAGAACTTCATAGGTTGAGATCGTCCGGTTGTTGCGTTCGATACCCAGGCCGGTGCTGGCATTGCCCTGCGGATCAAGATCGATGATCAGGACCCGTTCGCGCACAGCAGCGAGTGCTGTCCCCAGATTGATCGCGGTTGTGGTCTTGCCCACGCCGCCTTTCTGGTTTGCCAATGCAAGGATCCGCGGTCCGGCCGCTTTCGGAGACGCGGGAGACTCAGAATTATCACCCGACACGTGTGACCTCTTTAATCTTGAGAATGCAGGCCCCCGGTTCTGTGAGGCTTGCAATACGAGTATAACCGATGTTCCAATATTTAGCTGCCTCGGTCAATTCGCTATCCACATCGCGTCCTTTCAGGAACATGCCCAGAGCGCCGTTTTCCATGGATTTGTGCGCTAATTCCAGCATTTTCCACAAAGGCGCAACAGCACGCGAAATGACCACGTCCACTCCCGCTTGTAACGCTTCCGAATCAAGTGATTCGATTCGCGTCTGATGGACGACCACTCTGGCGCCGGTTGTTCGTACCGCCTCACGCAGAAATGCCGCCTTCTTTCCGTTGCTCTCGACAAGGTGAACCGTGACCAGCGGATTGTGTTTGAGCGCAACCGCCAGGGCCAGGCCGGGCAGGCCGGCGCCTGATCCGATATCGATCAGAGTTGTCGCATCTGCCGGCAGATGCGGCAGGAGCTGAAGACTATCGGCGATATGGCGATGCCATATATCGGCTGCGGTTGCCGGACCAATCAGATTGACCCGCTCTTGCCAGCGTAGGAGCAAAGCCACATAGGTTTCCAACGCGCTTAATGATTCACGTGAAACATCTGAGATCTGTAGAAGGTCGTCAGCGCAGCGAAAGTGCCGTTCGTCTCCGGTCATTCGTGCTCAGGCGCTCTTGCGCCGTGGCCGCTTCTTGACATAGCCCAGCAGCAAAGTCAGCGATGCCGGAGTGACGCCATCAATACGTGCGGCCTGGCCAAGCGTCATCGGCCGGCTGGCCGAGAGCTTCTGGCGAACTTCGATAGACAGCCCCGGCACCTCTGAATAATCAAGCGATGCCGGTAGCTCCAGACCTTCGTCACGGCGAAACGCATCGATGTCTTCGCGTTGCCGGTCAAGATAACCGGAATATTTGGCATCGATCTCGAGCTGCTCAATGGCAAATGCCGGCAGGTCACCAAGCTCCGGCCACACCGCACACAGACCCTCAACATCGATATCCGGATAGGACAGAAGTTGGTGGACACTCCGGCGTACACCATCCTGATTTACTTTCAGGCCGTGCTTGCCAGCTTGGCTCGGTGTTATTGTGAGGCTGTGCGCAAGCGACCTAGCGGTTTCAAGCTGCACGCTCTTGCGGGCGTAAACCCGTGATCGCTCAGCTCCCACCAAACCGATCTCCTTACCGATGGGTGTCAGCCTCTGGTCTGCATTATCCGCCCTGAGCACCAGTCGGTATTCAGCCCTGGAGGTAAACATGCGGTAGGGCTCACTGACCCCCCGGGTCACCAGATCATCGATCATCACACCGATATAGGCGTCGGCCCGGTCAAACACGAAAGCATCACCGCCGCCAGCTTTTCGACTGGCATTAAGGCCCGCAACCAGGCCTTGGGCTGCGGCTTCCTCATAGCCGGTGGTGCCATTGATCTGACCGGCAAGAAACAGACCTTCGTTAGATTTCGTTTCAAGGCTGGGCAGCAGTTCCCGCGGATCCACATAGTCATATTCGATTGCATAGCCCGGACGGATGACGCGGGCGTTTTCCAGTCCTGGCATGGTCTTGAGAAACGCCAGTTGAACATGCTCGGGCAGGGAGGTCGAAATACCATTCGGATAAATCGTATCGTCATCCAGGCCTTCCGGTTCGAGAAAGACCTGATGCGCCGAGCGGTCGTTGAACCGTACGACCTTGTCTTCGATCGATGGGCAATAGCGCGGACCGATGCCCTCAATGCGGCCTGAATACATGGCCGACAGTTTTAGGTTCTGCGCAATGATTTCGTGCGTCGCCTCGGTTGTCGCTGTCAGATGACAGGGGACCTGCCGGGTGGTGATCCGTTCCGTCAGAAAGGAAAACGGAACCGGTGGATCATCGCCCGGCTGTATTTCAAGCCCCTGCCAGTCAATTGTTGTGCCATCGAGCCGGGGCGGGGTACCAGTCTTCAACCGGCCCAGCCTGAAACCCGCAGTCTCAAGACGCTCCGACAGACCAAGAGCCGGCGCATCGCCAACCCGGCCCGCGGGGATCCGTTGGTCGCCAATATGAATCAGGCCACGCAGAAATGTACCGGTGGTCAAAACGACAGCTGCCGCATGGTACCGGACACCGCCACCTGCAAGTACACCGGTCACGCGGTTTCCATCCATAATGAAATCGGTGACGCCACCCTCAACAACCGTCAGACCTGGCGTGGTGTTCATCTCGCTTTGAATGGCCTGCCGGTAAAGCGCCCGGTCAGCCTGACAGCGCGGACCCCGAACCGCTGGACCCTTGCGCTTATTGAGCATACGAAACTGAATCCCGGCGGCATCCGCTGCCCGGCCCATCACCCCGTCCAGCGCATCGATTTCACGCACCAGATGGCCCTTGCCCAACCCCCCGATCGCCGGGTTGCAAGACATCTCACCGATGGTGGCATGTTTATGTGTGACCAACAGCGTGGCTGCGCCATGGCGCGCAGCAGCAGCGGCCGCTTCACAGCCTGCATGGCCGCCCCCAACCACAATCACATCAAATCGCGTCTGCATCGGTGCACTGTTCAAAAGAATCTGTCTTCCATCTGTGTGTCGCGCCTTGTACTGCCAATACCCCTCAAGGTCAAAGGCTGCGCAAATTGCGGGGTTGAAGGGTACTTATCTCCATATCGGGGATAATGTTTCACATGAAACATTTCACCCTGGCACTATTTGCCAATGCAGAAATCCCGGAAGATGAGATCAAGCAGGTCCTCGACATCCACCCGACCGGTGACCCGGCCCAATGCCCGCGCCGCCAGTCTCAGGTCTTCTGCAACAAGCTCCGCCCCGCTCTCCCAGCCGCTCTGGGCAGCCGCAAGATGGGCAAGACAATCCTGCAGTGCCTTGCGGTGACGCTCTCGGGTCACCACACTATTTTCGCCATCGCAAAATGCATCCCCGGCACGGGCGGCCACAAGAGAGATCAGATCACCAAGGCCATCTCCGGTCTTCACCGATATGGCTGTTCTGGTTTCATCGCCGTCAGGGGCAACGGTTAACCCATGCCGCCCACCTGATTCACCCAGCAGATCCGACTTGTTCAGAACCTCAATCACATGTGCGCAGGCGGCAATATCAGAAGGCCTGTCATCGATGACATCTTCCGGGTCGGTGACCCAGAGAACAAGGTCGGCATCCTCAAGGCGCACCCGCGCGCGCGCCACACCTTCATGCTCCACCGTATCTCCGGTCTCGCGCAGACCCGCTGTATCCGCGAGCACCACCGGATAACCTTTGAGGTCCATATGGACTTCCACCACGTCTCTGGTGGTGCCTGCAGTTTCAGACACGATCGCTGCATCGCGCTGAGCCAGCGCATTGAGCAGGCTCGACTTACCGACATTGGGCCGGCCGGCAATCACCACTTGCAAACCATCCCGCAGGCGCTCACCCCGGCGCTCATCATTGAGCGACCGCTCGATCGAAGCACGAAGATCCCCAAGCGCGCGATTGAGCGCGGAGGTCACATCCGCCGGCACATCACTTTCATCTGGAAAATCGATCTCCGCCTCGAAATAGGCTAGGCAGTGAAGCAACTCACGCCGCCAGTTTTCATAGGCCTGTGCAATGACCCCCTGGGTCTGCCGCAGAGCCTGGCGACGTTGCGCTTCACTCTCAGCGTTAATCAGGTCAGCCAGTCCTTCAACCTGTGTCAGATCAAGTTTGCCATTGCTAAACGCGCGACGGGTGAATTCTCCCGGCCCAGCTGGCCGCAGACCGTCAAGCCTGCCAAGAACTGCAAGGATCGCCGACACCACTGCGGATCCGCCATGAACATGAAACTCCGCGCTGTCCTCGCCGGTGAAACTTGACGGTCCCGGCATCCACAGTACCAGCCCTTGATCGAGCCGCTCGCCAGTGTCTGGATCACACAACCACCGGAGCACTGCCTTTCTCGGTTCCGGCACTCCCTGCGCAACCGTCTCAACTGTCGCGTTACAACACGGGCCGGATATCCGGATCACCGCAATTCCACTGCGGCCGCGGCCGGTCGAAACCGCATAAATCGTGTGATCCGCCTTCAATGCCATAACCCGTTTCTCTTAGCCTCACCGGTCACCCAATCACAACTCCTTCATAGCACCCGGCCGACAACACCGTTTACGGCCACTGCGATCCCGGTTAATGGTCGTCACCGCCAACGCTCGCGTCAGGGTGCATCACATGTCTGAAAACCTTCTCCGCCTCGAGACCAGCCCCTATCTTTTGCAGCACGAAGACAATCCAGTCCACTGGATGTCATGGGGACCCGAGGCCTTTGAGATCGCCAAACGGGACGACCGTCCGGTTCTGTTATCGATCGGCTATGCCGCATGCCACTGGTGCCATGTGATGGCGCACGAAAGTTTCGAAGATCAGGAGACCGCCGATCTCATGAATGCGCTCTACGTCAACATCAAGGTAGACCGCGAAGAGCGCCCGGACATCGACAAGATCTACATGACCGCATTGCACGAAATGGGCGAGCAGGGCGGCTGGCCGATGACCATGTTCCTGACCCCGGACGGCGATCCGTTCTGGGGCGGCACCTACTTTCCCAAGGTCTCGCAATATGGCAGGCCAAGCTTCAAACATATCCTGAATGAAATCTCACGCATCTACCGGGAAGAGCAAAGCAAGGTAAAACATAATTCCGAAGCGCTCCGGGACGCACTCAACGCGCAGAAACAGTATCAGGTCAAAGCCGACCTTTCGATGGAGATCGTCGACCGGATCGCCGACCAGGTCCTGACCATAATGGATCCCCATGACGGCGGGCTTCAGGGTGCGCCCAAATTTCCCCAGACCGGCTTGTTCGAACTGCTGTGGCGTGCGGGCCTGCGCACCGGACAGGACACCCACAAGACTTCGGTCCTCAACACCCTAACCCATATCTGCCAGGGCGGTATTTATGATCACCTGGGCGGTGGCTTTTCACGCTATTCGGTCGACCACCGCTGGCTGGCGCCGCATTTCGAAAAGATGCTCTACGACAATGCCCAGCTCGTCGAACTCTTAACTCTTGTCTGGCAGGACACCGGCAGTCCGCTGTTCCATGCACGCATCGAAGAAACCATCGACTGGCTGGCCCGCGAGATGGTTGCCGAGTCCGGTGGTCTTGCCGCCAGTCTCGATGCGGACTCCGAAGGCGTGGAGGGCAAGTTCTATGTATGGTCCAAGGCGGAAATAGAAGATCTGCTGGAACCGGACGAAGCAGATCTGCTGTGCCGGATCTATGACGTCTCCGAGCATGGCAACTGGGAGGAGACCAACATCCTCAACCGGCTTCACCATCTCGACTTTGTGGATGACGAAACCGAAGCAGCCCTGGCAACCGCACGGAAAAAACTGCTCGCACAGCGAGGCAACCGAATCCGGCCCGGGTGGGACGACAAGGTCCTGACCGACTGGAACGGACTGATGCTAGCCGCGTTGGCCAACGCATCGGCAGCCTTCGCGCGATCCGACTGGCTTGACCTTGCCGTACAAGCTTTTTCGACCATAGAGACCCAGATGATCTTAGAGGATCATCTGATGCACTCGCTGCGCATTGGCAAGGTCAAACACTTCGCCACCGCCGATGGCTATGCCAATATGATCAAGGCGGCTCTGGTTCTCTATGAAGTGACCGCAAAGGCAGCCTATCTCGAACGCACCCAGACCTGGGCTGAAGAACTGCACCGGCATTATTGGGACCAAAGCCGCGGTGGGTATTTCTATACGTCAGACCGCACCGAAGCCCTGATCACCCGCACCCGCAGCGCATCCGATGATGCCATGCCCAATGCCAATGGAACCATGCTGGCAAATTTCGCAAGGCTCTACACCATGACCGGTGAGGAGACATTCAGGAACCGTGGCGATGCATTAATCGAAGCGCTCCAGGGAGACGCTCTCGCCAGTGTCTATTCGCACGCAACATTCTTCAACAGTTTCGAGATCTGGATCGATTGCGCGCAATGTGTTGTGTGCGGAGACCCACATGACCCGGCAACCCGCGCACTCGCCGATGCCATCTTGCAACGGCCGATCCCAAACCGAAGTCTTTCTTATGTCGAGAATACAAATGTTCTGCCTAAAGCCCACCCGGCACATGGCAAGACACTGGTGGACGCAAAGCCGACCCTTTATGTCTGCCGCGGAACCAGATGTTCCCTGCCGATCACCGACACCGGTGACCTTGATAGCCTGGACGGGTTTTTGTAGACAGCCAAGAAACATTCCGTAAACGGAATAAATCTGCCGATCGCGTTCAGACAAATGTCTTAGGTGTTCATTGAATCGAAGAATTCGGCATTGTTCTTGGTCTGCTTGAACTTCTCGAGCAGAAACTCGATTGCATCCACCGTACCCATCGGGTTGAGGATCCGCCGCAGCACATGCATCTTGTTCAGAGTGCCCGGGTCGATCAGCAGTTCTTCCTTGCGCGTTCCGGACCGGGTGATATCCATCGCCGGGAACACCCGCTTGTCGGCAACCTTGCGGTCGAGGATCAGTTCCGAGTTGCCAGTGCCCTTGAACTCTTCAAAGATGACTTCGTCCATTCGGCTGCCGGTGTCGATCAATGCGGTCGCTATAATCGTCAGTGAACCGCCTTCCTCGATGTTTCGCGCGGCACCGAAAAACCGCTTCGGCCTTTGCAGCGCATTGGCATCCACACCACCGGTCAGAACCTTGCCCGAGGATGGCACCACGGTATTGTAGGCTCTGCCAAGACGGGTAATCGAATCAAGCAGGATCACCACATCGCGGCCGTGTTCAACCAGCCGTTTGGCTTTCTCGATCACCATCTCGGCAACCTGGACATGGCGCGCTGCCGGTTCATCGAAGGTCGAGCTCACAACTTCACCCTGCACCGACCTCTGCATATCGGTCACCTCTTCGGGCCGCTCATCGATCAGCAGAACGATCAAATAACATTCCGGGTGATTATGCGTTATGGCGTGCGCAACATTTTGCAGCAAAACGGTCTTACCGGTCCGCGGCGGCGACACGATCAATGCGCGCTGTCCCTTGCCAAGCGGTGCAACCACATCGATTACCCGCGCGCTCTTGTCCTTCAGCGTCGGATCGTCGATTTCCATATGAAATCGTTCATCGGGATAAAGCGGCGTCAGATTGTCGAAGTGAACCTTGTGCCGTGCCTGGTCCGGATCTTCAAAATTGATCGTGTTGACTTTGAGCAGGGCAAAATAGCGTTCCCCGTCCTTGGGGCTGCGGATCTGGCCTTCGATCGAATCACCGGTCCTGAGACTGAAACGCCTGATCTGACTTGGGCTGACATAGATATCATCTGGACCTGGCAGGTAGTTGGCATCCGGCGACCGCAGAAAACCAAACCCGTCTTGAAGGATTTCAACCACGCCTTCTCCGACAATATCGACATCGCGCATCGCCAGACTTTTCAGGATCGCAAACATCAACTCCTGTTTACGCATGGCATTTGCGTTCTCCACCTCCAACTCTTCGGCAAGCGTCAACAACTCGGTTGGCGACTTGATCTTAAGGTCGTGGAGTTTGACTACTTTGAGTTCGGCGATGTCGGTCATTGTGATCCTGTTGGAAGGGCGCCACCGGTTCGCTGGAAATTCACACCAGCTGCAACGCTAGGAAGATACGCAAATAGCTCGGGACTGTGCCCATTTGGAAGCTTTGGAATTGAATTGTGCGGTTTGAATTGAGGCCGTCCCACGGAGCCGGGGCGACCTTTTCTCCAGTATGTAATTGGAACATGGCCCAAGAAAGAGATCCAAGGGCAACACCTCTATATCAAATCTTGGCGTGTTTGGAAACTGTCTCGTAAAAAACCTTATGAGTAATTAAAATGGCTTTACGATGACAAGAATAACAATACCGATCATCAGCACCGTCGGCACCTCATTGATCAAACGATAAAATTTTTCTGGTTTTTCGTTGCGGTCCGCAGCAAACGCACGGGCATAGCCACCAAGCGCCATATGCGATCCGGTCAAGGCCGCGACCAGCAGAAGCTTTCCATAAATCCACCAATCACTGCTCCAGTCAATCATGCCCGATATGGCGATAAGAATAATGCCAAGTGCCCAACTGCCAATCATCGCCGGGCCCATGATGATCTTGAGCAGCCGGTCTTCCATGATCTTGAAAGTTTCGGATTGCTGCGAACCGATTTCTGAGCGGCAGTGATATACGAACAAACGGGGCAGATACAGCAAACCAGCCATCCAGGAGATGACAGCGATAATATGTAACGCCTTTATCCAGGGATAGATTTCAACAGCCATTAGAATTCTGAACTTTCAATCCGACTTACTGACTGCATCATGTTCATCATCCCAGGCTCTCACCTTGGATATCAGTCGTTCCACATGTGCGATCGGCGTGTCCGGCAAAATACCATGCCCGAGATTAAAGATGTGCCCGCGGCGATCCAGCCCGTCAAGTATATGCTGAACCCCAAGATCCAGCGCATCACCACCAGTGGCAAGCAGTACAGGATCAAGATTGCCTTGTACCGTCACCCGGCTCTGCAGCTGTTCGCGCGCCCAGTCCAGAGGAACCGACCAATCAATCCCGATCGCATCGACACCGGTCTCCGCAACATAGCGCGCATATCTTTGCCCCGATCCCCGTGGAAATCCGATGATCGGTACTTCCGGATGTTTGTCCTTCACTCCGCGCACAATCTCGGCAACCGGCGCCACCGACCAGCGTCCATATTGTTCATCGCTCAATACCCCCGCCCAGGTATCAAAGATCTGCAGCACTTCCGCACCGGCGCGAACCTGGGCACACAGATAATCGATGCTGGTTCGCACCAGAAGATCGATCATGGCGGTAAACCATGGTTCAGCCTTATAAGCAGCTTCGCGCGCAGGTCTTTGATCCGGCGTACCACGCCCAGCCACCATATATGTCGCAACGGTCCAGGGTGCGCCGCAAAACCCGATCAATGTGACATCGTCAGGCAACTTGCCAGAAACCAGGCCGAGCGCTTCGAACACCGGTGACAGATCTGACAACACGTGTTGATCAGACAGTCTGTTGACACCGTCAAGTCCGGTGATGGGCTCGAGCACAGGTCCTTCGCCTTCTTGAAATTCAAGCCGCTGACCGAGTGCTTTGGGCAGCAGCAATATATCTGCAAATATGATTGCCGCATCGAGTTCGAACCGACTGATCGGTTGCAGTGTGACGTCACTTGCCAAGCCAGGACTGGCGCAGAGATCGAGAAACGACCCTGCGTCTGCCCGCACTTTCCGGTACTCAGGCAGGTACCGGCCAGCCTGACGCATCATCCAGATGGGGCGTCGTTTGGTGGTGTGGCCACGAAGCACGTCCAGCAACGGCTTGCCGCAGGGACTGCTGGTAGAAGGATATATTTCGACACTCATTCTTCAATAACATCACTTATTTTAGAATCTTTTTGATGTTGTAGTTGTAGTGTGATTATCGGGAATTACGAAATGCCCACAACATATCAACATTCAATTCCAAAGCATCCACTATAGAATATGCTTTCTGAGAAGACCGTGTGGACAACCTGATTCCGCCAAGCGAATCAAATGTCACGCACCGAAGGCTGTGAACAGTCATTGTTAATATATGGTTCACAGGCACAGGATATCCTGTGAATAGGGCGGCTTGGCCACATAGCCGCATAACACTGTCAACAGCAAGATTTCTGTTGGATAATTTTGGCCACAATGTTTACCAATGTCCGTCCGGTGCCGGGCATGACGTAGTTATCAGCTGTTATCAACATTCAGTTCCAGGTTTTCCGGTGGCCAGCAAGGCAAAGAAATTTTTCCATATGCATCTCGTGTCCGATGCCACGGGCGAGACCCTGAATACGGTTGCCCGGGCCGCAGCGGCACTCTATGCCGATTTTCAGGCGGTCGAGCATGTGCATGCCTTGATCAGATCGTCCAAACGGCTCAACCGGGTGATCCAGGATATCGAGGCTCATCCCGGTGTCGTGCTGTTCACCATCGTCAATGATGATTTGAGACACGATCTGGAAAACGCCTGCGCCCGGCTGAAAGTTCCCTCAATATCGGTGCTTGATCCGGTCATTTCGACACTTGCCACTTACCTGAATGCCAAATCGCAACCGCAGATCGGCGGACAGCACGCGATGAACGCTGAGTATTTCCGCCGCATCGATGCTCTGAATTTCACCATGATGCATGATGACGGCCAGCATCCCGAAGGGCTCAACGATGCCGATATCGTGCTGATCGGTGTCAGCCGCACATCAAAGACCCCGACCAGCATCTATCTCGCAAACCGGGGATTGAAAGTCGCCAATGTGCCGCTGGTGCCGGGCGTTCACCTGCCGGATGCATTGGATTCGCTGGACAAGCCCCTGGTGGTCGGATTGATCGCAACAATCGAGAGGATTGCCCAAATCAGGCGAAACCGCCTGCTGTCGCTCAACGAAACGGAAGAGACCGACTACATCGACAAAAAGACCATCGCTGATGAATTGACCTATGCGCGCAAATTATGCGCCCGCCACGAATGGCCGATTATTGATGTTACCCGGCGCTCCATTGAGGAGACCGCAGCGGCCGTCCAGAACCTTTATCAAGAACGTAACGCGGCATCCTGATGAGCCTTCAACATCGCACCTGCCAATTAGTCCTGGCTTCCGCCAGCCCTGCTCGGGCGGCGTTGTTGAAAAATGCCGGTCTTGCATTCGACATTGTGCCGGCCGATGTCGATGAAGCAGCCATACGGGCAAGCCTCGATCAGGGACCCGAACCGATGGCGCCGTCCGATGTTGCTTTAATGCTGGCCCAGGCAAAGGCTGTGACCGTGTCTGAAAATCAGCCCGATGCGCTGGTGATCGGCGCTGACCAGATACTTGTGGCGGATGGCGAAATCTACGGCAAGCCGGCTGACATGGCACATGCGCGTGATCAGCTCATTGCCCTGCGCGGCAAAACCCACAGCCTGATCAGTGCGGTCGCCTGCGCGCAGAATGGCCAGATGGACTGGTACCATGAAGACACAGCACACCTTACCATGCGTGATTTCAGCAATGAGTTTCTGGGTGGCTATCTGGCGGAGGCCGGCGATGATGTATTGTCGAGCGTCGGCGCTTATCAATTGGAAGGTCCGGGCGCACAATTGTTTGCGTCGTTTGAGGGTGACTATTTTACCGTACTCGGCCTGCCTCTGATCACGCTGCTTGAGTATCTCCGTACACGGAATATCCTGATCGACTGAAAGGCCCACTGTGAAAAAAGTCTGCGTCATCGGATGGCCGATCAAGCATTCACGCTCGCCGTTGATACATAATTATTGGCTCAAGCTGCACCGCATTGAGGGGTCTTATGAACGGTGCGCCGTAACCCCTGACGAATTGAGCCGGTTCCTGGCGTCCTTGGCTGACCGCGGATATGTCGGCTGCAACGTAACTGTCCCGCATAAGGAAAAAGTGTTCGAAGCGGTTCGGGTCGATGATCCGTTCACCCGCAGCCTCGGTGCTGTCAACACGGTCTATTACAAGGACGGCGAACTGCACGGCACCAACACCGATGGTATCGGCTTCCTACAAAATCTCAAAAGCCGCAGTCCCTTGTGGCGGGCATCCTCAGGGCCGGCAACCATACTTGGAGCCGGAGGTGCTGCCAGAGCAGTGGTGGCAACGCTGCTGGCCGAAGGGGTTGAGGAGATACGAATTTGCAATCGTACTCTCGAGCGCGCCGAAACGCTGGTCACAATGTTTGGTGACCGGGTCCGGGCCATCGCCTGGGATCGGCGCACGGAATGTCTCGGCGAGTGTGGAGTGCTGGTCAACACCACAACACTTGGAATGACAGGCGCGCCACCGCTTGATCTTGCACTCGAGCAGCTGCCTGAAACCGCGACTGTTTATGACATCGTCTATGCACCATTGATGACCGATCTGTTGAAACGCGCGCTTACCCGCAGCAATCCGACAGTCGATGGACTGGGCATGCTGCTGCACCAGGCAGTGCCGGGATTTGCTCAATGGTTCGGTGTGACGCCTGTTGTTAGCGATGATCTGCGCGCCCTGATCGTCAACGACCTCGAGGCGCAGTGATGCTGAAACTCGGCCTCACCGGATCCATTGGCATGGGCAAGACCGAAACCGCCAAAATGTTTAGGGCGCTTGGCGTGCCGGTGTTTGATGCAGATGCCGCAGTCCATGCTCTGTATGCTCCAGGCGGCAAGGCGGTGGAACTGGTCGAAGCAGTTTTTCCGGGCGTCACCAAAGATGGCGCAGTCGACCGGAACCTGTTGTCAAAACGGGTTTTGTCTGATCGGGACGCGATCAAGCGGCTGGAGAAGATCGTCCACCCTTTGGTGCGTGAACAGGAAGCGGAATTTCTCACCGCTGCTGCAGCCGACAACGCCGATATAGTCGTGCTTGATATTCCGCTTCTGTTTGAAACCGCAGGTGAGGGGAGGGTCGACAAGATTGTGGTTGTCAGTGCGCCAACCGACATCCAGCGCGCCCGTGTCATGGAACGGCCGGGAATGACCGGTGAAAAGTTCCAGTCCATTCTCGACAAACAGGTCCCCGATGCGGAAAAACGCACCCGTGCGGATTTTGTCATCATGACCGACCAGGGCCTGGATGACGCACGCCAGCAGGTGAAACGCCTTGTGGATAGCCTCAGGGCAGCGATGGCGGGGTCCGCCGGCGATCGTTAGGGTCGGTGATCGATTGATGCGGAAGCTCTGGTAACATGCGCGAAATTGTCCTCGATACCGAAACCACCGGTCTTTACCCTCACCAGGGCGACAGGATTGTCGAGATTGGGTGCGTCGAGCTGGTGAACCATCTGGCCACAGGTGAAGTTTTCCACGTTTATCTGAACCCTGACCGTGACATGCCGGACGAAGCCTTCCGCATACACGGTTTGTCAGAACAGTTCCTGTCCGACAAACCGCGTTTCGAAGCGATCGTCGAAGATTTCCTGGGCTTCATCGACGGCGCGCTGCTGGTCATCCATAACGCCAGTTTCGATATGAAGTTCCTGAATGCCGAGCTTGCCCGGAGCGAGCGTCCCCCGCTGTCCGACGATCAGGTTCTCGACACCCTCGAAATCGCGCGTCGCAAACATCCCGGCGGATCAAACAGCCTGGATGCTTTGTGCCGACGGTTCGGTATCGACAATTCAGAGCGCACGAAACACGGGGCGCTGCTGGATTCGGAGTTATTGGCGGAGGTCTATCTCGAACTGATCGGTGGACGCCAGCCGAACCTCGTTTTGGTGGGCTCCGAGCAGCAAACCTCCACCGCCTCGGTTCGCGATGTCAAACTCCAGCCCCGGCCTCAGCCTTTGCCTTCTCGACTGACCGATGATGAGGCGCGGGCGCATCGCGAACTGATCGACGAAATCGGTGAAAACGCAGTGTGGCGGCGCTTCAATTAGAGCGCTGAATCAACCGGCTTTGGTGAAAGTCCGTCAGGGTTCGCTTGATCACCCGCGTCACGCAAGAGCGTCTTCACCACCCTCTTGTTGCGCCATGCGCTGCTGATACATACCGCCGAAGTCGATCGGGTCGAGCATGAGCGGAGGGAAGCCGCCCTGCTGGGTGGCATGGGCCATGATCTGCCGGGCGAAGGGGAACAACACCCGCGGGCATTCAATCAACACCACCGGATGCAGCGCTTCCTGAGGGACGTTCTCGATATGGAAAATGCCTGAATACACAAGCTCTGCTGCAAAGGCGACTGTGCCTTCATTTTCTGCCTTTGCCTCCAGGTGGAGTTCGACTTCGTAATCTGTCGGCGATAGGGTCTTGGCATTGACATTGACCGATATGTCGACTTTTGGTGGTGGCTTGTTACCGGACAGGGATTCGGGTGCGTTCGGATTTTCGAACGACAAGTCCTTCAAATACTGGGCAACGATACGCAGCGAAGGGGCGACACCGTCTTGCGCGTTTTCGGAACCTTGTTCACCGGTTGGTGTATCGGTACTGGTGTCACCACCATTGGTTTCGCCAGGTTGCTTGGCCATGCTGTAATTCCTTAAATCGACGGCACCCGCCGGTGAGATCTTGTGGTCGCAAAGCGACGCAATGTGGCTATCATGTCTGGTGGACGGCGGCAATAGTTCCGGTTCTTAACGGTTCCACGGCGAGTGTCCTTTGGGCTGGTCCGTGGGCGTGGAGTTCGAATCGTCTGTATCAGATGGCTCGTGCTCATCAATGACGACAGCCTCGCCTTCTATTACCGGTCCTGCTCCTGGCCGGTCGTGCCGTTGCCTGTCGGGACCCGGTTTTGTGCCGAATTGATGAAACTGCACACGCCCCTTGAGCCGGCTCCAAATCATCTGGGCAATCACCGTTCGGGCGGGTGGAAACAGCAATATGAAACCAATCGCGTCGGTAAAGAAACCAGGCGTCAGCAACAACGCCCCGGCGATCAGCAGAAACGCACCGTGAAAAACCGAATCCACCGGCACTTGATTATTCTGCATCGAATCTTGTGCCTGCCGGAGCACGCTCAATCCCTGCAGACGCAACACAAAAGTGCCCACCATTGCCGTTACAATGATGCATCCAATCGTCGGCCATAGGCCGATCATGTTACCAATCTCGATAAATGCCGCGATCTCGATGATTGGCACGAGAATAAAAATGAGTAATAACAACATGCTAACGGGCCTCCGACCCGCGAACTGCCAAATGCACGCTACCTACACCTGAAATTGAGACGAATTGCCCCGATAAGATTTCATTGCACAGTTGTCCATATGATATAGTCAACTATGTATATGGACAGAATGGACGAGTTGCGCAATGTATGGCAGTCATTGGCCAGACTGAGAGACTGACGAGTGGGCGATACACAACAAGCATACTCCTTAATCAACTGATCGCTTTGGAACAGGCTACTGCGCTATGAGTGAAGTTTTCGATCCTTTTAATTTAGTCATTTTGGCGGTCGCCATTATTATATTCTGGCGTCTGCGCGGTGTTCTCGGCAGCCGGACCGGGCACGAGCGCAAACCCTTTGATCCTTATAGCCAACCGGATTCGCCGGACACCAAGACCAATGGCAACGTCGTGACCTTGCCCGGCCGCAATCAGGACAAGGCATTCGAGCAGGAAGACGATGATGATCGTCCACCGATCTGGGAAGGGGTCGCTGAACGGGGCACACCGCTTGCCAAGACCCTGGAAAAGATAGTTGCAATCGACACCAGTTTCTCGCCACAGCGATTCGCCGAGGGCGCCAAGGTTGCCTATGACATGATCGTGACGGCATTCGCACATGGCGATCGCAAGGCGTTGAACAACCTGCTTGGCCAGGATGTGTTCCAGGGCTTCGATACCGCCATAACCGAGCGCGAGACGCGTGGCGAAACCGTTGAGTCGACACTGGTCGGCATTGATCAGGCGACCCTCATCGACGCGTCCTTGAAGGCGCGAACCGCCAGTGTCACGATCAAGTTCATCAGCCAGATTATCTCTGCCACCAAAGACAAGGAAGGCAGGATCACCGACGGCGATCCCAAAAAGGTGCGTGAGGTGACCGACATCTGGACGTTCATGCGTGACCTGAGTTCGCGTGATCCGAACTGGAAGCTGATCGCCACCGAAGCGGCGAACTGAACGCACTGTTGAACATCCGATCAGCCAAGCCCAGCATCGAGCCTGAAAACCGGCCTGGGCGGCGGATTGAACTGTTCATCCTTGTCCTGGCAATGACACTGGGATACACGGCAGAACCGGCCAGCGCGGCATCTCTACGTCCCGTGGAATACGACCAGATCACCGGCTGGCACGCCGACCGCCACGCGGATGCACTGGCGACATTCTCCCGATCCTGCGCAAAACTCTTGAAATCAACCAGGCCGATGAAGATCGTCGGCCATAAAGTCAGTGCCAAGACCATACACAAAGCCTGCCGTCGTGCCTTGGTCATGACCAGCAACGGCTCCGAGCGCTCGGCCAGGGCCTTTTTCGAGCAGTACTTCGCACCCCATGCGGTGGTCTCCTCGCCCGGGGACAAGGGCCTGTTCACCGGCTATTTCGAACCGCAATATCCCGGCTCGAGAACCCGCACCCTTGCTTATCATGTACCGCTCTACCGCGTGCCTGGCGATTTTAAATCTGCACGGAAGCCATACCTCTCGCGGCAACAAGTCGAACAGGGCGGGTTGGACGGCCGGGGACTGGAGCTGGTTTACCTGAACAGCGCGGTCGATGCTTTCTTTACCCATGTCCAGGGATCCGCACGCATTAGCCTGACCGATGGCAGCGTAATGCGGGTCGGATTCGCGGCCAAGAACGGCCACCCTTATACCGCCATCGGCAAGGTGCTCATTGATCGTGCCGCGCTGCGCCGCGAAAACGTCAGCATGCAGACCATCCGGGCTTGGCTCGAACAAAATCCGGCTGAGGCGCAGCAGGTCATGTGGCGCAATCGTTCCTTCATCTTTTTCCGCGAAACAGGTTTGCGCAATCCCCAGCTGGGTCCGACCGGCGCGCAGGGCGTTAATCTTGATGCGTTGAGAAGCCTTGCGGTTGACAAGAGCTTGTACTCCTATGGCATACCGATGTGGCTGGACACCACGCTTCCAGCCGCCGCCGGAAGCCATGCCCAGACGTTTCAGCGGCTGATGGTGGCGCAGGACACGGGCTCGGCGATCAAGGGTGCAATACGCGCCGACGTGTTTGTCGGAACCGGAGGCACGGCCGGTGAAATTGCCGGCAGGATGAAACAGCAGGGCAGCCTGATCGTGCTCGTGCCCCGCGCCCAGCCGCTGGCCCGGCAGATGCAGACCGATGATGCGCAACCACCGCCTTCCGGCGGCAAATTGAAGTGATTCTGCGGTTAAATGACCAAACGGCGACCCGAAAACAGCAAGAAACCGTCCGGTGCTCAGCAACCTGACGATTTGGAGCTGTGGGCGAAGGTCACTGCATCGGTGACGCCGCTGAAACGCCGCACACCTGTTCGGGAAACATCGAAACCAAAATCGGCTCAGGTGAAAGAAACAAAGACGGCAACAGCCGATCAACACCCGGCTGCTACAAAGTCACACTCCAAAACCGTCAGCCCTGCGGCGCGGACGCGCCGCACACCGGTGGTGCGCGACGTACCTCAACTGACCGGGCTTGACCGGCGCACCAGTCAAAAAATGACTCGCGGCAAAACCGATATCGACGGGCGCCTCGACCTGCACGGCATGACACAGCACAATGCCCGCAGCCGGCTCAGGAGCTTCCTCGCAGATTCCAGGTCGGCTGGACGGCGGACTGTGCTGGTTATTACCGGCAAGGGCTATTCGCCCTATTCCAGCCACACATTGCACGGATATCAACAGGTAGATACGCCGGAACGTGAAGGGGTGTTGCGCCGGGCGCTACCCCAGTGGCTTGATGAAACAGAATTTCGTGTGCATGTTGCCGGATATCAACCCGCTCACCCGCGCCATGGCGGTGGCGGTGCGTTTTACATCAGGCTCCGCAAGCCATAACGCGGAGCCTAAAATCCCGGGGGCAATTCGGGAACTATGACACCTTTTGGTGCGAAGATAAGAAGTCTGCGCAAGGCGCACCGGGTTACACTCACCGACATGGCAGCCGCCCTCGGCGTTTCCGGTGCCTATTTGTCGGCGCTTGAACATGGTCATCGCGGCCGGCCGAGTTGGTCCATGGTTCAACGCATCATCGCTTATTTCAACGTGATCTGGGACGACGCGGAAGAGTTGGAGCGCCTCGCGCAGCTTTCCAATCCGAGAATCACGGTCAACACCGCAGGTATGGATCCCAAAGCCACCGAACTGGCAAACCAGCTCGCCCGCACCATCGGCGAGTTGGGCGAAGATCAACTGAATGCCATGCTGACCTATTTGCAGGATGCCGCCCCCGGCACGGTCAACACCGCCAAGATCCGGACTGACACGAATCCTAAAGAATAAACTTCGACAGATCCGCGTTCCGCGCGAGATCACCGATGTGTTCTTCCACGTAGTCCTTGTCGATCACCACACTGTCGCCGGATCGGTCGGTTGCTTCGAAACTGACATCGTCTAGCACCCGTTCCATCACCGTGTGCAGCCTGCGCGCACCGATATTTTCAACCGATGCATTGATGTCCGCGGCGATATTGGCGAGCGCCACGATACCGTCGTCGGTGAATTCGATGGTAACCCCTTCGGTGCCGATAAGCGCGACATACTGTTTAATCAGGCTTGCTTCCGGCTCGGTCAGGATCCGTCTGAAGTCTTCCTTTGTGAGGGCCCGGAGCTCGACACGTATCGGCAGCCGGCCCTGTAGCTCCGGCAGCAGATCCGACGGTTTGACCGCATGGAATGCGCCGGAGGCGATGAACAATATGTGGTCGGTCCTGACCGGACCGTATTTCGTAGCCACCGTGGTGCCTTCGATCAGCGGCAGGAGATCGCGCTGCACGCCCTCCCGGCTGACATCTCCGCCCTGCCGTTCAGAGCGGGCGCATATTTTGTCGATCTCGTCGAGAAACACGATACCGTTGTTTTCCACCACATCGATCGCTTCCTGGACCACGAGGTCTTCATCCAGAAGCTTGTCCGACTCTTCCGCGATCAGGACTTCGTAACTGCTGCGCACATTGAGACGTTTCGGCTTGGTGCGATCGCCAAACGCCTTGCCGAGAATTTCATTCAGGTTGACCATGCCCATTTGTGCACCGGGCATGCCTGGAATGTCGAATGACGGCATCCCGCCCGAACTGTCGGCAACCTGAATTTCGATCTCCTTGTCGTCGAGTTCGCCGGCGCGCAATTTTGCCCGGAACGAATCCCGTGTCGACGAGCTCGCGTTTTCGCCGACCAGTGCCACCAGCACCCGCTCCTCCGCATTGAGATGTGCGGCAGCTTCAACTTCCTTGCGTTTTGCCGCGCGTACCAGGCCGATTGCCGCTTCCGTCAGATCGCGGATGATCTGTTCCACGTCGCGGCCGACATAACCGACTTCCGTGAATTTGGTGGCTTCCACTTTGATGAAGGGCGCGTTTGCCAGTTTGGCCAGCCGCCGTGATATTTCTGTCTTGCCGACACCGGTCGGCCCGATCATCAGAATATTTTTCGGCAGAACCTCTTCGCGCAACGTCTCGTCCAGCTGCTTGCGCCGCCAGCGGTTGCGCAGCGCAATTGCGACGGCGCGTTTGGCGTCCGCCTGACCAACGATGAAGCGGTCGAGTTCCGAGACGATCTCGCGTGGGGAAAAATCCGTCATTTGGTTTTACTCTGAACTTTGAGACATATCAGTCTGCGGTGCTGTCCAACGATTCCAGAACCACATTTTCGTTGGTGTAGACGCAGATCTCAGCGGCGATTTTCATCGCCCGCCGTGCAACCTCCTCAGCGCTCATATCCGTGTCCATGAGCGCCCTGGCCGCCGCCAGCGCATAATTTCCGCCTGAACCGATGCCGATGACACCTCGCTCCGGCTCCAGCACATCGCCGGTGCCGGTGAGAACCAGACTGTCGGCCCCATCGACAACGATCATCATTGCTTCAAGGCGACGCAGGTAACGATCGGTGCGCCAGTCTTTGGCAAGCTCCACGCAGGCCCGTGCAAGCTGCGTTGGATATTGCTCTAGCTTGGCCTCCAGGCGCTCAAACAATGTCATGGCATCCGCCGTCGCGCCGGCAAAACCGGCAATGACATCGCCCGGGCCAAGCGGTCTCACCTTGCGGGCGTTGCCCTTGATCACCGTGTCACCAAGGGTCACCTGTCCATCGCCGACAATGACCACTTTTCCACCCTTTCGGACAGTCAGGATGGTTGTGCCGTGCCAAGTCGTGTTGTTGGTATTGTCGGAAGCTCTCAAGACCGTTCCTCGGGAAATAATTGACGCTGATCCGTCATGTAAGCGGTTCTGGCATCAAAGAAAAGGCCCCCGCCCATGAACCGGCCCGGCATTGTTAACGAAACATGCGGCACAGCGCCACTGCAACTGGCGTATTTTATGCGTTACTGATAAAAGACAGCCGCCGGTGGCCGAATTTGGCACGCCGGCTTTAAAGCAGCATGCAAGCTATGCGAACGGCCGAAATCAAGCGCAAGACCGCGGAAACCGATATCGAGGTAAAGCTCGATCTCGATGGTGCCGGCGTCTATGACATCAACACCGGCATCGGGTTTCTCGACCATATGCTCGAACAATTGTCGAAACACGCGCTCATCGACCTCACGCTCAGGGTAAAGGGCGACCTGCATATCGACATGCATCACACCACCGAAGATGCCGGTATCGCGATCGGACAGGCACTGCGCCAGGCATTGGGCGAGCGCCGCGGCATCAGGCGGTACGCGAGTGCCTATTTGCCGATGGACGAGGCGCTCAGCCGTGCAGCGATAGATATATCCGGACGCCCGTATCTGATCTGGAATGTTGCCTTGAGCGGCCCCAAAATAGGCGAAATGGATACCGAACTGTTTAAAGAGTGGTTCCACGCCTTTGCCCAAAACGCCCATGTCACTTTGCACATGGAAAATCTCTATGGCGACAACAATCACCACATCGTTGAATCCTGCTACAAAGCGCTGGCGCGCGCGTTGCGTAGCGCGGTCGAAATAGATCCGCGTGCCAAAGATGCCATTCCGTCGACCAAGGGAACCCTTGGCACAGCGGAGAATTGATGGATTTCTTGCGGTGGCCAATTCGCTAATTCCGCCGCATATCGTCGCCACGGACAAGCTGAAATGACCACCTACACCATTCATCATCCAGCGCAGAGTGCGCCTGAGATCCTGAACCGCAGTGACGATGTGGAATTCATCAAGGATGGCTTCTGCTGGCCGGCACTTTTTGTGCCTTTCATATGGCTGATCTATCGGCGGCTTTGGATCGCCCTGATCTGCTATATCGGTTTGCTGCTTCTGCTGAGCGCTGTGGGTGCATTTCTGTCACTCACCGATGATGCCACCACACTGGTTGGCCTTGGCGCCAATATCCTGATGGGTTTCGAGGCCAATAACCTGCGGCGCTGGACTGTGCGCCGTCGTGGCTACCGCGATGTCGGCGTGGTGATCGCCAAAACCCGGATAGATGCTGAAATGCGCTACTTCCAGTATTTGATCGACGCGCCTGCAGGCCTGGAACCACCTGTTGCGGATCCGGTGACCCCGGCTCAAAAGCCGGTCCGTATGGCGGTGTTTGGTGAGAAGGATGAGCCGGTTGGCCTCTATCCGTCGCCGGGATCGACGGCGTGAAAGTTGCCATCATCGACTACGGTTCGGGCAATCTTCGCTCAGCGTCGAAGGCGTTCGAGCGCGCTGCACGCGAGAGCGGGCGCGAGGCAGCGATCACCGTAACAGCTGACCCGAGAGCCGTTTTGGAGGCCGACCGCATCGTCCTGCCCGGTGTTGGCGCATTTGCTGACTGTAAACAGGGTCTGCAGGCCATCGAGGGCATGTGGCCGGCAGTCGAGCAGGCGGTACGGGTGGACGCCAGGCCGTTTCTGGGCATCTGCGTCGGCATGCAACTGATGGCCGACCGGGGCCTTGAATTTGGTGTGACCGAGGGGTTCGGCTGGATCCATGGCGATGTTGTCGCCATCGAGCCGGAAGATCCAACGCTCAAGATCCCGCATATGGGCTGGAACACCCTTGAAGCGGTGCGTCCGCATCCGATTATCGAGGGCATCGATCTTGGCGAGACCGGACTGCACGCTTATTTCGTACACTCCTATCACCTGAAGACCACCTGGTCTGAGGATCTGGTTGCGCAAACCCACTATGGCGGCGCGGTGACCGCTATCGTTGCGAGGGACAACATGGTCGGTACGCAGTTTCACCCGGAAAAGAGCCAAAACCTTGGTTTGCGCCTGATTGCAAACTTCCTTGGATGGAACCCATGATCCTGTTTCCCGCAATCGATCTCAAGGACGGTCAATGCGTGCGTCTGGTCAAAGGCGACATGGAGCAGGCAACCGTCTTCAACGATGATCCGTCGGCCCAGGCCGCTGCATTCGAAGCGATTGGTTTTCGATATCTGCATCTTGTCGATCTGAACGGCGCTTTTGCCGGCCAGCCGGTCAATGGTGCTGCGGTTGATGCGATCCTGAAGGCGATCAAGATACCAGCGCAACTCGGCGGCGGTATCCGCGATCTGGCCACCATCGAAGCCTGGCTGGAAAAAGGCATTGGCCGGGTCATCCTGGGCACAGCCGCTGTGCGTGACCCCCAACTCGTGCATGACGCCTGCAAGCTCTATCCAGGGCGCATCGCCGTAGGCCTCGATGCCCGGACCGGCCGTGTCGCCGTTGAAGGCTGGGCGGAAACCTCCGAGCTGACCGTAACCGAGATCGCGATGCGGTTCGAAGACGCTGGTGTTGCAGCCATCATCTACACCGATATCGACCGTGATGGTGTTTTGAAAGGGCTCAATCTGGAGGCAACCGTAGTGTTGGCTGAAAGCAGCTCGATACCGGTCATAGCCAGTGGCGGGCTGTCTTCCATGGACGACATCAAAGCGCTCTTGAAACCTGAATGCGCCATCCTTGAAGGTGCCATTTCCGGACGTGCTCTATATGACGGCAGCCTTGATGCAGCGGACGCCTTGCGCCTGATCGCCGCTCACGATGCTGCAATTCCGTCAACCGCCCGGACAGTTTGAGCATATGCTGAAAGCCCGCATCATACCCTGCCTCGACGTCAAGGACGGCCGTGTCGTCAAAGGCGTCAATTTCGTTGACCTGCGTGATGCTGGAGACCCGGTCGAGAGTGCCAAGGCCTATGATCTGGCCGGTGCAGATGAACTGTGTTTTCTCGATATCACCGCCAGCCATGAAAACCGCGGCATCATACTGGATGTGGTTTCGCGCACAGCCGAGCAGTGCTTTATGCCGCTGACCGTTGGCGGCGGGGTTCGCGCCGTGGAAGACATCCGTCGCCTGCTCCTGGCCGGCGCCGACAAGGTTTCAATCAACACTGCTGCGGTCAAGGACCGCGCCTTTGTTCGTGCGGCGGCAGAAAAATTCGGTGCCCAGTGTATCGTGGTTGCCATCGACGCAAAGCGGATCGATGGACCGGGTGCTCCGAAATGGGAGATTTTCACCCATGGCGGGCGGGAACGCACCGGCATCGACGCGATCGAATTTGCCAGGGAGGTTACCGAACTGGGCGCCGGCGAGTTGCTTTTGACGTCCATGGACCGCGATGGCACCGGCGATGGTTTTGATCTGTCACTGACCCGCGCCATTGCAGATGCGGTGACCGTCCCGGTGATTGCCAGCGGTGGCGTCGGCTCGCTCGATCACCTGGTCGACGGCGTTACCAAAGGTGGCGCCAGTGCGGTACTGGCTGCCTCGATATTCCACTTTGGAACCTATACGATCGCGCAGGCAAAACAGCACATGGCGGCCGCCGGTGTGCCGGTACGTCTCGATGCTTGACGTCAGATCCCGGGTCTCAGACCAAAGTTTCGGTGGCCGGACAGCTCGAGATCTGACATTTGAAGGAGGCTATATTGCATCTGGGCGCGTCTTGGACAGGCGGAGTGAGGATCTATGGCGTTGAATGACGACAAGAAACTGGCCGTATTGAGCGAGCTGGCAACAGCCATCGCGGAGCGCCGCGGCGCGCCGGTCGATCAGTCCTATAGTGCCAAGATGATGGCCAGGGGAGTGGAAAAATGCGCCCAGAAAGCCGGCGAAGAGGCGGTCGAGTTTGTCATTGCCGCGGTTACCGGTAACCGGCCGGAAACCGCCAAGGAAGGCGCCGATCTGCTATATCACTTTCTGGTCACTCTCGAGGTGTCGGGGGTCTCCCTCGACGAAGTGTTGGAGGAACTGAAGAACCGCCGCGGCACCGGCGGCCTTGCGGAAAAGGCCTCAAGAGCTCAAACCTGATCGGACCCGACTTCGATGGACGCACCCGCAAAGAATCAGAAAACCCACGAAGAGCTGTCGCCTTATCAGATCTTTTCGCGGCCGCAATGGTCAAAGCTACGGGCCGACACACCGCTGACCCTTTCCGAAGATGAGCTGGCGCAGCTTCAGGGTTTGAACGAGCAGGTGATGATGTCCGAAGTCGAGGAGATCTACCTGCCTCTGTCGCGGCTGCTCAACCTCTATGTTGCAGCGACCCAGGAACTCTACAAAGCGACCCAGGAGTTTCTCGGCGGCCAGGAACGCAAGGTGCCCTACATCATCGGCATGGCGGGCAGCGTGGCGGCCGGCAAATCCACCACCGCCCGTATCCTGCGTGCGCTTTTGTCCCGCTGGCCCAACCACCCAAAAGTCGACCTTGTGCCGACCGACGGCTTCCTGCTGCCCAATGCGGTACTCGAAAGCGAAAACCTGATGAACCGCAAAGGCTTTCCGGAAAGTTATGATTTGCCCGCGGTTCTCCGCTTTTTGTCTGATATCAAGGCCGGTAGGCGTAATGTCGAAGCTCCGGTGTATTCGCATCTTTTCTATGATGTACAGCCCGGCCAGACGATCAAGATCGACCAGCCGGACGTCCTGATTGTCGAAGGCCTCAATGTCCTGCAGACTGGCAAGCCACCGAAAGACGGCAAGGCCATTCCTTATGTGTCCGATTTCTTCGATTTTTCGATCTATCTCGATGCGGACGTCGAAATCCTGCGCACCTGGTACATCGAACGCTTCTATCAATTGCGCGAAACCGCGTTTAAGAACCCGCAATCCTACTTTCACCGTTACGCATCGCTGACCGATGACGAGGCGCACACCACCGCGGACAAGATCTGGGAAACCATCAATCTTGCCAATCTGCGCGAGAATGTTCTGCCGACCCGCCGCCGTGCCGACCTGATCTTGCGCAAGGGCGACAACCACCAAATCGCATCGGTTGCATTGCGCAAGCTGTAATCCCTGTGACACTGTCGAACATCGCGGTGATGTGATTCGATGCGTGGTCCCCGGTATCAGCCCGAATGCGAGGTCGGAACTTGGCACTTGAGAGCGTTAATTCACGGCTTGGTACCGCGAGTGTTCCGACCTCCGGCAACACTGCGCTTTCGCTTCGCGACGGCCAGCTATTGAATGCCCGCATAGAGAGCCTGCTGCCCAACGGTTCAGCCCGCATTTCAAGCCCCCTGGGCAGCCTTGAAGCACGCCTGCCGGCTGACCTGCGGCCCGGTACGGCACTTCAGTTGCAGGTGGTACGCACCGGACCGGATCTCAAACTGGTAATACTCGACCCGGCAGCACCGCAAACTGCAGGCAGTGCACGGGGCGCACCGCCAATTTCAGGCGCGGTGCAGGCGGCCAGTGGCGCCCAGGGCAGCCTGGCACCACTGCTCGCCAATGCAGGTGCTGCAGCGGCCCAGCCGGGGGGAGTGTTGCCCACGGCAATTCAGGCAACCATCGAGCAGCTTGCCAGCTTCCGATTGTCGAGCGATGGCGCTTTGAATGTCGATGCGGTGCGCGACGCCGTCTTGAATTCCGGGCTTTTCTACGAGGCAAAGTTAGCCTCGGGGGCCGCCCCGGCAGCGCTCACCGGCGATATGAAAGCCATTCTGTTTGCTTTGCAGGCGGCTTTGCGGTCCTGGCTCGGCGGTGTTCCGCAGTCGAAGCCGGACACAGCGAAAACCGCACCGCCTATACGGGGAGGCGGTTTGACGGCAGGTGGCGGGGTTGCCGCGGCCGCGGACCTGCGCGCTTTGTTATCTCCAGACATTGCGCAGTTGCTGCTCGCCCAGACCGGTGCTGCCCTGGCGCGTCTGCGCCTGGCCCAGTTTGCGTCCCTGCCCGAGGATCCCGAAGGCAGCCGTACCGGCACTGCCAAGGGCGCTGCTGAATGGACCTTCGAACTGCCATTTGCGGTGGGCGAAAAGACCACGATCATCCAGTTTCAATTGTCCCGTGAACCCGGATCACACGAGCTTGAAAGTGATAATGTCTGGCGCATCCGCTTTTCACTGGATATCGAACCTCTCGGTCCGGTTCATGCGGCAATCCTCTGGAAGCACAACCAGGTCGCGGTAACGCTTTGGGCCGAGACCGAGGACGCAGCGCAACGCCTTCGCAGGCAAACATCAATTCTGAACGCTGCGTTGGACAACGCCAGTCTCGCCACGGAAAAAATCCAGGTCCATGCCGGCCGGCCGGAACATGAAATACCGGTTGCAGGCGCCTTCGTGGATCGGGTGACATGACCGGTCCCCGCCCGCCCAAAACAGCGGTGGCGCTGCAATATGACGGCGCCGCGGCGCCGCGGCTGACCGCCAAGGGCCAGGGCGCCCTGGCGGATAAGATCATCGAGGTGGCCGAACAAAATGGCGTTATGGTCGAAGAGAACGCTACCCTGGCGGTCGCCTTGAGCACCATCGAGCTCGAACAGGAAATCCCCGCCGAGCTCTATCAGGCGGTCGCCGAGGTCATTGCCTTCGTCATGGGTGTTGCCGACAAGGGGCGCTGATCGCTGCGTCACATCAATCCGTGCGATGCCGCCAACGCGCTCAAGCCGGCCTCGGGCCTGGCACCGACATGGGATATGATCTCCGATGCCGCGAGCGCGCCAAGACGGCCGCATTGAGCGAGCGGTTTTCCCTGTGTCAGGCCGAACAGGAAACCGGCGGCAAACAGATCGCCGGCGCCGGTAGTGTCAACCACCTCGTCGACCTTGAATGCTTCGACCACATGCACTTCGTCGCCTTCCGCGATCACGCAACCTGCCGCACTCCGGGTCAGTACCGCAAGGCTGCAATCCCGCTTTACCGCCTGCAGGGCGTCGTCAAAACTCTGCACCTGATAGAGTGACATGATCTCCGCCTCATTGGCGAAAACGATACCGATCTCATTGCGTACCAGGTCGAGGAATTCATCGCGGTGGCGCTCGACGCAAAATGGATCCGACAGGGTGAGCGCCACGTCGCGTCCGGCCTGCCGCGCGGTCCGGGCAGCTTTGAGGAAGGCTTCCTTGGCTTCCGGCGGATCCCACAGATAGCCCTCGAGATAGGTAATTTTTGCGCTTGCGATCTGGTCTTCGTTCACATCGTCTGGACCAAGCCCTGTGCTTGCCCCCAGATAGGTGTTCATTGTGCGCTCGCCATCCGGGGTCACCAGCACCATACAGCGCGCGGTTGCCGGACCTATGACTGCTGCTTGTGTCTCGAAATCGACGCCGATCGAGCGGATATCATGACTGAACACATCGCCCAGCTGATCGTTCCGGACCTTGCCCGTGAATGCCCCCTTGGCACCGAACGAAGCCAGTCCTGCGATCGTGTTCGCCGCCGAGCCGCCGGACATCTCAATCGCCGGTCCCATATCATGATAGAGGCTCGCGGCCTGATCCTCGTCGATCAGCTGCATGCTGCCCTTGGCGATGCCGCGGTCATTGAGAAATCCGTCATCGGTGCGGCTGAGCACGTCGACAATTGCATTTCCGATGCCGAGCACATCGGTTTTCGTCTCGCTCACGATCTATGTCCTTGTGATTGGTTGTAACGGGATCCGGTCTGGTTTTCGCCGGCGAGTATAGAAAGCCGCACTCCAGACGCAATCAAAATTGCACCCGTTGGTGTCAGACTTGAATTGCACGGGAACCTACCCTTGTTATAAGAGCAAAGGTTTAACCGGACCGATTTACCGAATCACCAGATCTGAGATCGAAACCAGCCATGTTTACTGCAATGCTGAAGGCCTTCGGACAACTGTTCTCGGCGGGTTTTCAATGGGTCCTTCTGAAATCGATCGGCCTGACGCTGGCTCTGTTCGCAGGGCTTTGGTTCGGCCTGAAGACCTTGGCCGAATCAGTCTCTCTGTTTCCCTGGCCATGGCTTGAAACCGCAGTCCAAATTGTTGCAGCGCTTGGCCTCATCGCCGGATTGGTTTTCCTGATCGGGCCGGTCACAGCCTTGTTCGCGGGCCTGTTTCTTGACCGTATCGCGGAGCAGGTCGAACAGCGTCACTACCCCGATGATCCACCCGGCCGGGACCCGCCAATCACCGGCTCCATGCTCACCGCGCTGAAGTTCACGGCCGTCATCATATTGGTCAACCTATTGGTTATTCTGCTGACGCTTCTGCCGGGCATCAACATACTGGTCTTCCTGGCCGGCAACGGTTATCTGCTGGGCCGCGAGTTTTTTGAGCTGGTCGGCGCGCGCTTCCTGCCGCGAGGGGAGGTCAAGGCGTTGCGTGAAGCCAATGCCGGAAAGGTATTTGTGGCAGGCATATTCATCGCGTTCTTTGCCGCCATCCCGTTCGTCAATTTCCTCGTGCCCCTGTTCGCCACAGCCTTCATGGTGCATGTCTACAAGGGCATCAGCCGGCGCGCAGGAGAACGCGCCCCGCGCGTCAGTCTCAGAACCTGATATGCGCACCAGCGCCTAGAGCATGCTCTCTTTATATCGGGTCATTTGATGGTGCCAAATCAGCCCACCGGTCAGGCGCGGCGTGGAACGTGCCTTGCCAGCAGACGCGAAAACCAGGTCAAATCGATCCGATGTAAAGAGATCATGCTCTAGAGTTCCTTGGCCTTGTATTCGCACAGGTCCGCGATAATGCAGTTGGGGCAATCCGGCTTGCGTGCTTTGCACACATAACGTCCATGCAGGATCATCCAGTGGTGCGAATGGCGCTTGTATTTCGGCGGTATGACCTTTTCCAACTTCTTTTCGACCTCCACGACATTCTTGCCGGGCGCAACCCGGGTGCGGTTGCCGAGCCGGAAAATATGCGTATCAACCGCAATGGTCGGCTGGCCGAAGGCGATGTTCAGAACCACATTCGCGGTCTTGCGCCCGACGCCGGGAAGGCTTTCGAGAGATTCACGGTCTTGCGGCACCGCACTGCTAAACCTTTCGACCAGTTGTTCCGACAGGCCGATGACGTTTTTCGCCTTGTTGCGGTAAAGCCCGATTGTCTTGATCATGTCGCGCACCCGTGCTTCCCCAAGCGCAATCATCTTTTCCGGCGTGTCGGCGATCTTGAACAGGGGTTCGGTCGCTTTGTTGACGCTCACATCGGTGGCCTGGGCTGACAGGGCCACGGCGACCAGTAGGGTGTAGGGGTTGATATAGTCGAGTTCACCCTCGGGTTCCGGGTCATTTTCAGCGAAGCGTTCGAAAATGGCCTCGATTTTCGCCTTGTTCATGATCTCGGACCTCACGGAAATTGTCGCGGTGCTGTCCCTGTCTGTGGCATATTGTTCAGACAGCGGCAAGGTTCCGCCGCCTGGACAATTCTGAGAGAACCGATGACCCGAACACATGATGCATCACCTTGCACCCAAGACCGGTTCTCCGCGCGCCTCACGCCCTATAGAAGCCTGGGACCGGAAGGCTTTGTCCTTCTCATGGCGATTATATGCGCCATCAGCTTTGTCGCCGGTGTGGTTTTCTGGCTTGCCGGCGCCTGGCCGGTGTTCTTTTTCTTTGGACTAGATGTCGCGTTGATCTATTGGGCGTTCAAACTGAACTATGCATCGGCCAGACTGTACGAAACTGTCGATCTTTCCGGAGATGAACTGATTGTGCGCCGTGTCGCACCCGGCAAGGCGCCGCAGCAATGGTCGTTTCATCCCTATTGGGTGCGTGTTGAGATCGAATATGACGACGAAACATGCGGGCCACTCTATCTGCGCTCCCATGGCAAGCGGCTGCAGATCGGGGCATTTCTTGCTGCCAATGAGCGCAAAGAATTTGCCGAAGCCCTGAAGGGCGCCCTGACGCATCCGGTTTGACCGTGATGTGTGGACAAGAATCGGGTGGCCGAACCCGATGTGATTTGCCATTTGATGAACCAACAGCGAATTCCACGATCGGAGATCAACCATGTTGGAAGCATTTGGCAGCACGGAGCCCGTTGAAATGACGCAAACCGTACCTCAAGGCACAAATTCAAGCGACTATGTGCAGGTCAAGCAGGCGCTTGAATATCTGTCGGAAAACTGGCGAGACCACCCATCCCTTGACGATGTTGCCCGTCATACCGGCCTCAGCCCGACCCATTTCCAGAAACTGTTCACCCGCTGGGCAGGCATCAGCCCGAAGCAGTTTCTTCAGGCGATCACGCTCGATCATGCCCGAAGCCTGCTGCGCGATGCCGCCAGCGTCCTCGATGCAACCTACGAAGTCGGTCTGTCCGGCCCGGGACGGCTGCATGATTTGTTCGTCACCCACGAGGCCATGACGCCGGGTGTCTACAAGGCCAAGGGCGAAGGCGTTGAAATCCAGTACGGTTTTCACGCCTCGCCCTTCGGGTACGCCCTGCTGATGGTCACCGAGCACGGTCTTGCGGGCCTGGCCTTCGCGGATGAAGGCGGTGAGCGTGCCGCCTTGGATGATATGATGTCGCGCTGGCCGAAAGCCACTTATCGCGAAGATATGCACGCAACCAAAGCCTATGCCGGGCGCATATTCGAACCGAACCAGTGGCACCAGGACACGCCGTTGCGCGTTGTCATGATCGGTTCGGACTTCGAAATCCGGGTGTGGGAGACCCTTCTCAAGATCCCGCTCGGCGCATTGACAACTTATTCCCATGTGGCTGAGCATATCGGCCGGCCAACCGCTGCCCGGGCGGTGGGCACAGCGGTCGGCCGCAACCCGATATCCTTTGTCGTGCCCTGTCACCGGGTACTCGGCAAGTCCGGCGGCCTGTGCGGCTATCACTGGGGCCTGACCCGCAAACAGGCGATCCTCGGCTGGGAAGCCGGCATGGCGGGCGCGGCATAAAGTACGTCCCGACCGGTCAGTTGCTACCCAGCCGGCGGAGGTATCGCAGGAAACCTTTCAATCCCTTGGCGCCGAGCAGCAGCCAGACACCGGCGACCAGTTGCAGCAGGAATGTGCCAAGCGTCGATAGGACGATTTGGTAACTCTGCTGCGGCGACGTCAAACTGGTTGCTGCGTTCAGCACTCGTCCCCAGATGTGCAGGTTGGTCAATGTCGTAACCAGTATGTAGAGGCCCAACACGCTGCACAGCACCGATTGAAACTCATAAAGGTCCCATGACGAAGGTTGCTTTGACGGCTGCTGGCCTTTCAGCAACAGCCGCGCGAGGTTCAACGGCGAGAAAATCAAGACGCCGCTCAGAACCAGCATAAAGAACAATGCACCCAACATGATCCAATGGCCAGCTGCAAGCGGCCCCCGCATCAGTGAAACCGCATTGACGATCCACAGCAGCGCGCTCAGCGAAACATAAATGCCAAACAGCCGGCATATTACCGCCACGACCTGTTCATTTGTCATCCGCCACCGCCTTCATTGAGACAATCCTGACTTGCATGGAGTATTAATGCTGGGTTGTGCGGAGGCAACTATTGCCTTTGCGGCATCGTTGACCCATTCGGACCGAAACTCTACCGTCCCGATACCGCACATTCCGGTGATTCGACGCGATACTGGGAGCATGAACTAATGTGGGATTTCGACATTTCCGCCTCTCTGGGCGCCATGATGCGCACCGCACCGTTCATCATCCTGCGCATGGTGGTCTATTTCGGCATTGCGCTGCTTTACGTCTTTTCGACCGGCGTCGGCGGCGCGCTGGGCTATGGTTTTACCTCTTTCGGGGACGGCCAGGGCGCAGGTGCCTTCTATGGTGCTCTGTTCGGTTTTGCCGGCGCCTCCGGCCTTTTGTACTGGGCGCGCGAATACCTCCTCTACCTGGTTAAGGCCGGCCATATCGCCGTGTTGGTGCATGTCCATGACGGCAGAGAAATCCCCGGCGGCAAAGGCCAGATCGACTATGCCGGCACTGTCGTCAAGCAGCAGTTCGCTCAGGCTTCAATCCTGTTTGCTCTCGACCAGATTATCAAAGGAATATTGAAGGTGCTTGGTGGTCTCCTGAACGTGGTCTCGATGATCATTCCGATCCCAGGTCTCGACGGCATCATGCGTATCATCAGGGCGGTCATGCGCATGTCGCTGACCTATGTGGATGAAGTGATTCTCGCGCATAATTTCCGGGTCAATTCTCAAAATCCCTGGGAAACCAGCCGCGATGCGCTGATCCTCTATGCCCAGAACTACAAGACCATGCTGAAAAACGCTGCCTGGCTGTGCGTGATGATGTGGCTTTTGACCCTGGTCATATTCCTGGTCATGCTGGGTCCGATATTCGGAGTGATGGCGATTTTCCCCGGTGATATTGGCTTTTGGGCTTTTGTTGTCACTTTCATCTTTGCCTGGGCATTCAAGGCGGCCCTGCTTGAACCGCTCGCCATCTATGCGCTCATGCAGGTCTATTTCCGCACCATCGAGGGCCAGGAGCCCAACCAGGAATGGGAAGCCAAACTGGAAAGCGCCTCGGACAAATTCAGGGAACTCACCGAGAAGGCGCGCGGCGCGGTGTCGGGCGCCTGATCAACCTTCAATAATTTCCTTAGAGGCCACCGTCGTGTCTGCATTGAGCCGATAGACGATCGGCACGCCGGTCTCAAGTTCGAGACCGGGGATTTCGTCCCGGCTCAGACCTTCGAGCACCATGATTATGGCACGCAACGAATTGCCATGGGCTGACACGAGCACCCGTTTGCCACGAAGCACGTCCGGCAGGATGTGCTGCATGTAATAGGGCAAAACCCGCGCAACTGTATCCTTGAGGCTCTCTCCGCCAGGCGGCGGCACGTCGTAGGAGCGCCGCCAGATATGTACCTGCTCGTCACCCCATTTCTTGCGTGCGTCGTCCTTGTTGAGGCCGACCAGGTCGCCATAGTCACGTTCATTCAGGGCCTGGTTCTCGATCGTTTCAAGCTCGGATGCGCCAATTTCGCCAAGTATCAGCGCGAGCGTCTTCTGCGCACGTATCAGATGACTTGTATAGGCGATATCGAATGCCAGTCCTCGGGCTTTGAGTTTTTGGCCTGCAGCCGTGGCTTCAGCGATCCCCTGTTCCGTTAGATCAACGTCTTTCCAGCCGGTGAACAGGTTTTTTTTGTTCCACTCGCTCTGGCCGTGGCGCACGAGCACAAGCATGCGTTCCATATGGTGGGTGTCCATTATCTAAAAGTCAGAAAGCCCGAGCACATCCGCCATGGAATAGAAACCAGGCTTCTTGTCCTCGCCCCAAAGTGCCGCCTTGACCGCGCCGCGGGCGAATATTTCGCGCGATTCTGCCCTGTGGCTGAGGGTGACCACTTCCGCTTCACCGGCAAACACCACGCTGTGCTCACCTACCACACTACCGCCCCGTAACGCTGCAAATCCGATGTCGCCGCGCTTGCGCGCGCCGGGATGCCCGTCACGGCTGCGCACCGCCACATCATCAAGCTTCACCGAGCGGCCATCAGCGGCCGCCTGGCCGAGCATCAAAGCTGTGCCGGAGGGTGCATCCACTTTGTGTTTGTGGTGCATCTCCAGGATTTCAATGTCGAAGTCCTCATCGAGTGCCTGCGCGACTTTTTTTGCAAGCGCGGCCAGGAGATTGACCCCCAGGCTCATATTTCCCGCCTTGATGATGCGCGCGTGCCGGCCGGCGATAACCAGTTTCGCGTCGTCCTCCGCCGAGCACCCGGTGGTGCCGATCACATGGACAATACGGGCCTGCGCCGTAAGCATGGCGAAGTGAACAGTGGCTGCGGGCGAAGTAAAATCGAGGATGCCGTCGATCCGCGAGAACAGTTCAAGCGGGTCATCGCACACGGCAATGCCCAGTTCGCCGATACCGGCCAGCACGCCTATATCGGCACCTACCGAATCGGATCCCGGCTGCTCGACGCCACCGGCAACCTCGCAGCCAGCTGTCGCATGGACCATGCGCGTAAGCGCACATCCCATGCGTCCGGCGGCCCCCATAATGGCGATCCTCAAGGGTCGTATCCTTCAACGATGATCAAGTCGGAAACCGCGCACTCCTGGCGCAGTTTGAAAGCCGCGGCATATTCCCGCGAGTGATAGCAGTCCAGCGCTTTCTGGTAGCTGTCAAACTCGATCACCACATGCCGGTCCTTCGACTGGCCTTCCAACACTTCCGCCGTGCCGCCGCGCACCTTGAATGACGCCCCATATTTCGAGAATGCCACCGCATTGGCTTCGACATATGCCGGATACTTGTCCGGATCGGTCACCGTGACATGGGCGATCCAATAGCCTTTGGCCATGATCTGGTCCTTCCTCGTTCAAACGCCTTCGACGATTACCAGTTCGTTCTCACCAGCACCCACGCGATTCTGTCGCGCTTCTTGATATTCCGGCGAATTATAGCAGGCAATGGCGTCTTCGAATGTCGGGAATTCGATCACCACGTTACGCGGACGGCCTTCGCCTTCGAGCTGCTCGCACCGCCCGCCACGGGCAAGAATCCGGGCGTTATACTTCTCAAACGCTGTAGGCGCGGCCTCTTGATACAGTTTATAAGGATCGGGATTGGTGATGGTGACCCGAGCCACCCAATATGCTGCCATTTTCTGTCTCCCCATCCATATTAATGCGATGCGCATTGGAATGCGCGGAGGAGCACAAAACACCACCTGCGCCCCGCTGGTCAAGCAGCGGTTTGGTGGTGCATTCGATGAATTGAAAATCCTGCCGTAATTATTTTATGTGCCGGTATCGCCGAGACCGTCCCAGAATTCCTTGACCCGGGCAAAGAAGCCGGCGGATTCCGGATTGTTCTTGTCATCGGAACCCTCTTCAAAGTCCTTGAGGAGCTGTTTTTGCTTGCGTGACAGGTTGACCGGGGTTTCCACCGTCACCTGGATATACAGATCGCCATACTGTTTTGACCGCAGGACCGGCATACCCTTGCTGCGTAAGCGGAACTGGCGATCGGTCTGGGTACCGTCGGGAATCTGCACACGCGCCCGGGCGCCATCGACTGTCGGCACCTCGACCTGGCCACCCAGTGCTGCGGTGGTCATGGAGACCGGCACGCGGCAGAATAGATCTGCGCCGTCGCGCTGGAAGAACTCATGCGGCGTGATCGACAGGAAAATATAGAGGTCGCCGGTTGGGCCGCCCAGCACACCCGCCTCGCCTTCGCCCGCCAGGCGGATACGGGTGCCGTCCTCGACCCCTTGGGGGATATTGACCGACAGCGTGCGCTCCTTGGTCACCCGGCCGGCGCCCGCGCAATCGTCGCACGGATCGGATATCACCTGGCCCCTGCCATGGCAGGCGGGGCATGTGCGCTCAACAGTGAAAAACGCCTGTGTGGCGCGCACCTTGCCCTGGCCGCCACAGGTTGAACAGGCGGTCGGCGACGATCCCGGTTTGGCGCCGTCGCCGGAACATGTTTCGCAGGTAACGCTGGTGGGGATATGGATTTCGGCGGTCTTGCTGGCAAAGGCGTCTATGAGGTCGATTTCGAGATTATAGCGCAAATCGGAACCGCGCTGGCGGCCACCGCCGCCTTGGCGTCCCCGACCACCCATAAACTCACCGAACAGATCTTCAAAGATATCCGACATGGAGCTTGAAAAATCAGGGCCAAAGCCCTGGCCGGCACCCATACCGCCTTGTTCAAAGGCTGCATGGCCGAACTGGTCGTAAGCAGCCCTGCGTTGCGGATCTTTCAGCGCCTCGTAAGCTTCGCTGATTTCCTTGAACTTGGCTTCGGCGGTGCCGTCGCCCGGATTGGCATCGGGGTGGAACTTTTTCGCTAGTTTGCGGTAGGCGCTCTTGAGCTCGCCATTATCGACACCACGGTCGACACCGAGCACTTCATAATAGTCGCGCTTCGACATCGCTCTCACCCTACCTGCACGAGATCATGCCGCAGGAATACGTCGGACGACGTCTGGTGACTGCTGCATGTGTATGTAAATGCGAGGCCCCCGCCCCGAATGCTGACGTGTTTGTGCATCGGGGCAGGGGCCATGATTGTCTGCGGCTCCGGTCTTAGGCCGATTTCTTTTCGTCGTCGTCGTCGACCTCTTCAAAGTCAGCGTCGACCACATCGTCCCCGGTATCCACGGAAACATCCGGATCGCCGCTGTCGGCTTCTGCCTGTTGCGCCTGGTACAACTGCTCGCCAAGCTTCATCGAGGCCTGTGCCAGGGCTTCCGACTTGGATTTGATCACCTCGACATCTTCTCCACCGAGAACCTCCCTGAGTTCCGCAATGGCGGCCTCAACCGTGCTCTTGTCGGCGTCCGACAGCTTGTCGCCCAGATCGGTGAGATTTTTTTCCGAACTGTGGATCAGCGCTTCGCCCTGGTTTGTTGCTTCAACCAGTTCCTTGCGCTTCTTGTCCTCTTCCGCATGCTGCTCGGCATCCTCGACCATTTGCTCGATTTCATCATCGGAAAGGCCGCCTGACGCCTGGATTCGAATGGTCTGTTCCTTGCCGGTGGCCTTGTCCTGCGCACCGACATTGACGATGCCGTTGGCGTCGATATCGAAGGTAACCTCGATTTGCGGCACCCCGCGCGGGGCGCTGGGCAGGCCAACCAGATCGAACTGCCCAAGCAGCTTGTTGGAGCTCGCCATTTCGCGTTCGCCCTGGAATACGCGAATGGTCACGGCGGTCTGGTTGTCTTCCGCGGTCGAAAAGGTCTGGCTCTTCTTGGTCGGGATCGTCGTATTGCGTTCGATCAGTCGGGTGAACACACCGCCCAGGGTTTCAATACCGAGCGACAGTGGGGTCACGTCGAGCAGAAGCACATCCTTGACGTCTCCTTGCAGAACGCCGGCCTGAATTGCCGCACCCGATGCCACCACTTCATCCGGGTTGACACCCTTGTGGGGTTCCTTGCCGAAGAAGTTTTTGACCGTTTCGATCACTTTGGGCATGCGGGTCATACCGCCGACCAGAACCACTTCGTCGATTTCGCCTGCCTTGAGGCCGGCATCTTTAAGCGCTGCCGTGCACGGATCTACCGTGCGCTGCACCAGATCATCGACCAGCGATTCGAGCTTGGCCCGCGTCAGCTTCATGGTCAGATGCTTCGGCCCCGACTGATCCGCCGTGATGAACGGTAGATTGACTTCCGTCTGCTGGCCTGAAGAAAGTTCGATCTTGGCTTTCTCCGCCCCTTCTTTGAGGCGTTGAAGGGCCAGCTTGTCGGAACGCAGGTCAATGCCCTGTTCCTTCTTGAACTCATCGGCCAGGTAATCGACAATCCGCATGTCGAAATCCTCGCCGCCGAGGAAGGTGTCTCCATTGGTTGACTTGACCTCGAACACGCCGTCACCGATCTCAAGGATCGAAACGTCAAACGTCCCGCCGCCAAGATCGTAGACTGCGATGGTCACGCCATCCTTCTTATCAAGACCATAGGCCAGCGCTGCAGCGGTTGGTTCGTTGATGATGCGCAGCACTTCCAGTCCGGCGATCTTGCCGGCGTCCTTGGTTGCCTGACGCTGTGAATCGTTGAAATAGGCCGGCACCGTGATCACCGCCTGGGTGACCGTTTCGCCCAGATGGCGCTCCGCCGTCTCTTTCATTTTCTGCAGGATATAGGCTGAAATCTGAGACGGTGCATAGCTTTCGCCCTGGGCTTCCACCCACGCGTCGCCATTTTCCGATTTGGTGATTTTGTAGGGCACGAGACCCTTGTCTTTCTCGACCATCGGATCGCCGTACCGCCGGCCGATCAGGCGCTTGATTGCGAACACGGTGTTCTCCGGATTGGTAACCGCCTGGCGTTTTGCCGGCTGGCCAATGAGAACTTCCTTGTCCTCGGTAAACGCCACCATCGATGGTGTGGTGCGCGCCCCTTCGGCGTTTTCGATGACTTTGGGATCTTTGCCTTCCATGACAGCGACGCATGAATTCGTCGTGCCAAGGTCAATGCCAATGACTTTGGACATCAGATATTACCTCTCTATTCGGCAGACCGGCCAGGGCCTCGTATCAAGCACCCAATTCCCCTTCCATCAGTTTGGATGGATGGAACCGGTCTCCAAGTGGTTTTCAACATTGCGAAGTTTCGCAAGATATATAGGTTTACGCGAGTGCCACATCAAGCGTAACCGACCGAAAACATGTCGATTGTTCGTGTTTTCGGCGATTTTGAAAGCCAGCGTCCGATATGGCGGCCCCAGTGGTTAATGAGGGATTAAGATTGGTCCCGGGCTTTCTAGCCCGCAGTGCCCAGGAACAGCTCCTGGACACGCTTGATGAGGTGGTGGCGGCGGCGCCGTTCTACACTCCGGTAATGCCGCGCAGCGGACAGCCGTTTTCAATCGAAATGACCAATGCCGGCCCCCTGGGCTGGGTTTCGGATCGTGCCGGCTACCGTTACCAGGCGACCCATCCAGCAACCGGTCAATCCTGGCCCGATATCCCCGGCGCGATTTTAGACGCTTGGGCGGAACTTTCGCAGGTCCCATACCAGCCCGAATGCTGCCTGATCAACCGATACCGGTCGCCAAAGTCCAGAATGGGACTGCACCGCGACCAGGATGAAGAAGATTTAACCGCGCCGGTGGTTTCGCTGTCACTTGGCGACACGGCGCTGTTCCGCATCGGTGGCCCGGAACGCAAGGGGCCAACACGCTCCTTCCGCCTGGCATCGGGTGATGCCCTGGTGCTTGCCGGGCAGTCCCGCCTGCACTATCACGGCATCGAGCGGATCATGCCGGGCACCTCGACCTTGCTGCCAGGCGGCGGCCGCATCAACCTCACCCTCAGGCGTGTCACCACACCCGAGAGTATGCTCTAGTGGATTGATTCCAACATTTGGAACCCTCTGTTTCGGGCGGCGATGATTTCGTCAGAGTCTGCTTTCCAAACGAACGCCTTGGCCTCTTCGGTGTTGTGCTCTGCGATGAAGCGGTTGATTGCA